>Ga0214544_1008332_pt1 | contig 17335 bp, 10 predicted proteins | sample CNSS3metaG_FD_160074 | JGI IMG/M metagenome (GOLD analysis project Ga0214544, IMG submission 160074) | Root nodule microbial communities from cowpea collected in UCLA plant growth center, Los Angeles, California, USA - CNSS3 | ecosystem: Host-associated > Plants > Roots > Nodule | place: USA...
AAATACATGTATGAGATATATTATATATTATTCTAATTTGTTGAGATAGATACATCACATATAACATGCACCATATATCATGTCACCTTGCTCAGTTACTGTTGAAAATAATAATAATAGAACACCCTACCATTTTGCTAGTGAAGTTTTCTTTTCTACTCTGTGATTAAATCTAATTTCATATCTACTATATATATATATATATATATATATATATATATATATATATATAAACCTAACTACATGTATGAGATATATTATATATTATTCTAGTTTGTTGAGATAGATACATCACATATAATATGCATCATATATCATGTCATCTTGCTTAGTTATTGTTGAAAATAATGATAGAACACCCTTTGCTAGTGAAGTTTTCTTTTCTGCTCTGTGATTAAATCTAATTTCATCTCATATATATATATATATATATATATGATGTTTTTGATGACTTTGATGACTTTTACTATGAGAGGTCTAGAAAAAAAAATATTAGGAAGCCTCAAGGGTTCCAGCATTATGATCAAGTGATTCTCATCCCATAGTAAATCTAAATTACAAGGCAGAATCATAATGTTTAAGCCATCACACAATACAATTAGATGCAAACACAGAAAAAAAAAATTATGTCTAAATCAACTTTTGGCACCTAATCCTTGTGATTTTGGTAATCTAAGAGCAGTTAATGGAGTAGTGATGCCTTGTGATTCTCTACCTAATCCCTTACCTTCAACAAACCCCATCTTTGGCATCATCTTAGACCCAAAACCTTTGGTATGTTTTTCAAAAGCACCAACTCTTGAAGGTTTGTTCCTAGCTGGTTCACATAAGCTGTTGGACAATCCTACACCCAAACCAAGAGATTCAGCACCAACTCCTAAAGATATGTTCCCAACTGACTCACCTGGGTTATTGGAGAATTTTACACCCAAACCAAGTGATCTAGGCCTTTGAATAACCTCAACAGGTTGTGCCATACCTTGACCATTTTTCTCCAATCCTCCTCCCTCCATATATCCCATCTTAGCCATCATTTTTGAACCAAAACCAGTAGAGTGTTCTTCAAATGAACCTATATTAGCAGAGCTAGTGACACCCTTCCTATGAGTCTCTTCAGCCTCAACAACTGTAACAGGTACAGTTTCAGAATGGATCATGCCACTTGATACAAATGAGACAGGCTGATTAGCTTATGAACCCTTTTGTCCACTTTATCTCTTGTCCTTCACTTTATGGCTGCCTGAGAACTTGTTCTGGGGAGATTGAACTTCTTGCAACCTAAAATTGTTCTGTTTAGTATGTTTCTTTCCCACTCTTCTGTCTCCACTGACATATTTCTTATTTACATTGTGACAGAATAATCAGTATCACATCATCAACTTCCAATTACAGAATGTTGTGTAGCAGTGAGTTTCAACTACAAAATGTTAAAGTATAGATAATTCTGAATATGCATGATTGTATATATGCTACTAAATAAAATAACCAAGTTTTGAAAGAAAAATTCAATGATTGAAAAATGAAAGACTTGAAATAAATATTTCAAAGTTTGAACAGATTGAATGTAACAGTAGAAAAAAAGAGAGGAGGATTAGGTCATTTTGTATTTCAAGAACTAGATAGAAACAGGAGGAAAAAGTATAAAATATTACCTGATACATACATAATTTTCAAGATGTCAACCATGTTACAAATATTTTAATTACATGTTTACAATAATATTATTTTTACATATTTTAAAAAAATAAAGTTATTAATATAAAAAATATTAATTAAATAACTATTTAGAGACTAATTTTACTAATTAATGATTTTATTTAAATTTATAAAATTAAAGATATTTTTAGAGAACTATTTTTTTTGTAAATGCATACTTTATAATGTAACAATCTTTTTATTTTATTTTTAGCACTAAAAATATTTACAATAACTATTTTTTTCTGTTCCCTTAATTTCCTAAATTGATTATAAGTTTGGACAGATTATTGAACCTGGTGGGGAACACGAGACTCTCTATATTAGAAGACTAAACCTGCAAATTACATGAGATGTATAAAATTGTATTTCCTATTATTTTTTCTTAATAAAATAATTTTTCTGTTAATCTTTCAGTCATTTTTATCTATTTACTTACAAGTGTTATAATTATTTATTATTTATTACTGTGCTATTAATATGAGTAAGAATAACTTTAATTTCTTAAATAAGTAAGTTGATTTTTTTTTTTTAAGTTGACTAAGCAATCAATGAGAAAAGGTACCTTTTTAAGTTGAAATTTTTAGGAAAATAATCATAAATAAGATTAGTGGATATTTCTTTGAAATTACTAAAAGAAATATCATGTTCGGTATTGTGTGTTATGAGAAACGTTAGTAATGTATTATTTTCTACTAATTAAAATTACATTCCCCGCATAAATTATAGTTTTTTTAACAACAAACTATACTTTTAAAGATTCCTATTAATAATAAAATACATTAGGTTAAAAGGAATACTCCGTGCAGGTTTAAGATCTATACGATTACTTATTCAAATAAATAAATATTATTTACCTGCTGAAGTATATTTTTTATAGTATATATATTTAAAATAACATGTTATTTTTGGTAAAAATATATTCGTTACGATGTTAAATCAATGTTTTAATAAGTTGGTTGACTCTGTTAAATTATTTAAATGTTGGAAAATTCTTTTTCTGAATGTATTAAGTGCATGAGAGATGAGGAAATTTCTAAATACTGGCACGTCAGAATAGAAATGAAATGCTAACAACGTCTGCTATGACATAAATTTAATAAGCCCTATTTTTCATTTAGTTTACCGAACTTCTAATTTCATAATTTAATTATAAAAATAATATATTAATTCGTCGTAATAAATAATACTAATAGCAGTGTTTTTAATTCTGACTTTTGGAATGTATATAACTCAAGCTTTTATTCTGATAGAATAAACCATACGTTATGGCAATAATAGTAACAAGGAATTAATAATGCGTAAAAAAATGTAATTTAATAAAAGATATATCTTTTTTATTCTTTAATCACGGTTGTTGATTATTATTTGTATAAAAAATAAAACATAAACAAATAGACAAAAGGGTAATATAGTAATTGAAGGCATGATTCTCATGAAAATGAGATTGAGAACAGTGAAAGAGAAGCAGTGAGAGGGAGAAGAAGGGAAAGGAAGCATATAAATTTGCAGTCCCCGGGTTCAACGCCCTCATTTCACCGTTTCGCGTGTTAATTTTTCTTTCTTTCCATAAATTTTAGATTCCTCAAACTCAATTTCCACGCAGATGTTCTTCCCTCTGCCCTCTGGTGAGTGAAATTCACGGGCATTTCAATGGCTTCTTCCTTTATATATACCTGCATTTCGTCTTTTAAGTCGTGCCATGTTGTATTTTAAGCGCCATCTCTTTCATCTGCATTCGCCCAGAACTGAGTGCCTTGTTAGAGCTTTTCTTTCCTTTTTTTACTTTTCATTTTGTTTTGTTAATGTTTACCTATATGGATCTTTCAGATCTGATGAAAAACCGTCCAAAAATGGAGTCTTGTCGTGGATTTAGAATGTGGGCATTCGTTTTGATGTGTTTAATGTTTCAATCGGGAAATGGGTTTTACCTCCCGGGTAGTTACCCTCACAAGTATGGCATTGGGGATGAGTTGTGGGTGAAGGTGAATTCTCTGACTTCAATTGACACAGAAATGCCATTTAGTTATTACAGTCTACCTTTCTGCAAGCCCGAGGGTGGTGTGAAGGACAGTGCTGAGAATCTGGGTGAACTCCTTGTGGGGGATCGGATCGAGAACTCGCCCTACAGGTTTAAGATGTACAGCAATGAGTCTGAGATATTTTTGTGTCAACTGGAAAAGCTCTCTGGTGATCAGTTTAAGATCTTGAAGAAGAGGATTGATGAAATGTATCAGGTTAATCTGTTACTTGATAATTTGCCTGCCATTAGGTTTACCAAGAAGGAGGACTACTTGTTGAGGTGGACTGGGTACCCTGTCGGTATCAAGATTCAGGATGTGTATTATCTGTTCAACCATCTGAGGTTTAATGTTCTTGTCCATAAGTACGAGGAGACCAATGTGGCACGTGTTATGGGGACCGGTGATGCGGCTGAATTGATCCCCACGATTGGTAAGGAGGGATCTGACAAGCCTGGTTACATGGTGGTTGGGTTTGAGGTGATACCTTGTAGTATTCTGCACAATGCTGATTCGGTTAAAGGGATGAAAATGTATAACAAATACCCCTCACCGATCAAATGTGACCCCTCCACGGTGGCGATGCCAATGAGGGAGGGGCAGCCGGTTACATTTTCATATGAGGTCACCTTTGAGGAGAGTGATATCAAGTGGCCTTCTAGATGGGACGCATACTTGAAAATGGAGGGTGCCAAAGTTCACTGGTTCTCGATCCTGAATTCGCTTATGGTGATCACTTTTCTTGCTGGTATTGTTCTTGTTATCTTCCTGAGGACTGTTAGGAGGGATCTGACCCGGTATGAGGAGCTTGATAAGGAGGCACAGGCACAGATGAACGAGGAGTTATCTGGTTGGAAGCTTGTTGTGGGGGATGTTTTCCGCGCACCAACAAATTCTGCTTTGTTGTGTATACTGGTTGGGGATGGAGTTCAGATTCTGGGGATGGCTGTTGTGACAATTCTTTTTGCTGCACTTGGATTCATGTCACCAGCATCTCGTGGAACACTCATCACAGGTATGCTGTTTTTCTACATGATACTTGGTGTAGCTGCTGGTTATGTTGCAGTTCGGCTATGGAGGACGATGGGGTGTGGTGATAAAAAGGGATGGATTTCAGTGGCATGGAAGGCTGCTTGTTTCTTCCCCGGTATTGCCTTTTTTATCCTGACAACCTTAAACTTCCTATTATGGGGAAGCCACAGCACAGGAGCCATTCCATTTTCACTGTTTGTTATTCTGATTTTGCTCTGGTTCTGCATTTCTGTTCCCCTTACTCTTATTGGTGGCCTCTTTGGAGCAAGGGCACCGCACGCTGAGTATCCAGTTCGAACCAACCAAATCCCTCGAGAAATTCCCAAGCAGAAATATCCATCATGGCTCATGGTTCTCGGCGCTGGCACCCTTCCCTTCGGTACCTTGTTCATCGAGCTCTTCTTCATCATGTCCAGTATTTGGATGGGTCGTGTTTACTATGTCTTTGGATTTCTCTTAATTGTTTTGATTCTTCTTGTGGTGGTGTGTGCTGAGGTATCTCTAGTTCTAACCTACATGCACCTGTGTGTGGAGGACTGGAGATGGTGGTGGAAATCATTTTTTGCCTCTGGTTCAGTTGCCATATACATCTTTTTGTACTCCATAAACTACCTTGTATTTGACCTCAAGAATCTCAATGGGCCAGTTTCTGCAACTCTTTACTTGGGATATTCCTTATTCATGGTTCTTGCAATCATGTTGGCTACAGGCACAGTTGGATTCCTTTCCTCCTTCTGGTTCGTCTATTACTTGTTCTCTTCAGTCAAGTTGGATTGAAGAGTCTTCTTCACAGTAAAAAAATGAGATCTCCCAAACAACAGTTTTTTAACAGGAAGATACTTCTGAGATGTTCAATTTTATGTTACTTTACTTCTGTTTGTTTTACTAGGGAACATAGCAAAATTTCATAATAATTTTCCAGTTTTGCTTTATTCATTGTTAGATATAATATCATTGTACGATAAATTGGAATTCTGAAGTTTATACACTGTATGCCTTTGCAGTAGAGGAATATAACTGATAAACGGATCATCTTGACCATCATGCAAAAATTATATTTTCATTCATTCATTCATACGATTAGTTTTCATTTTACTCATCTTTTGTACTGTTAATATAGATATGTTAGGTTTCTTCAATTGAGTATAGGAACTCGAATGAGTATGAACATACCTTTTTTATCCTCGTTCTCATTCTCGTCCTTTTCCAGGTTTTTAAATAAAATGTTCATATTAGACATCATTATGATCATTGGCATCTCAGCTAGACTGACACTCCAAGACTATATATCATTTGTCATCATAAGAAAATATCATTAAAAAAAGAAAGAAAGATACAACATAATTTTTTGACTTACTAAACTACTTATAATTTTTTTATTTTATATATATATAGTTAATTCTTTATCTCTTCTAATTGTTTGACTTATTCTATATTAACAAAATTCATTATATCTCCAAAACAATTTTCTTCTTATCACAACTTTGATTACATATTTTTTTCTTATGTTTAAATAGTATGTTATCAATTTGGGTGTATAAATACATTTTAGGTATCACATCCAATCATTTTTTTCACATTTAAGGTTTTCATCACTTAAGTACTTCATTAATTAAGTAATTTATAAATTAAAACTTATCTTCTCTATTCTTTTTATCCTTAATTTTGTTTTGTTTGAAAAACTTTTGTTTTGTTAAAACAATTTTCATTATCTTTCAATTGTTCACTTACTTTGATATTTGGAAAGTTTTCTTATATCTTCAAAGTATTTTTCATTTTATTATACCTTTGACTATATATTTTTTTCTCTTATGCGATTTTATTCAATGGTGTATTAATTTTTTTATTTTTTTTAAAAAATTTATTTGTTATTTATTTTTATTGTGTAGAATATTATTTTTGATAATTTTTTATATAATTATTTTTATTTTCTAATTCATTTTTATAAGTGTAACTTGCATAAAAATATTTTGTTTACTATAATATAATAATTTAATATTAGTCATAGATTTATTTACTCTATATCTCACTATAATTTAGATAAAGAAAGTAAAGAGATGTTTGAAATATTTTTAAACTTGAATATTTATTTTTCATAAGTTTTTTAGAAATATTTTTTAACTTTGTTTTATTAATGTTTACAAAATTAATAGATGTAATGTTGTGTTATGAGACAATGATAACTTGCAACCTAAACCTTTCTCTATGTAGTGTGGTCTTGGGAGACAATACATGGTTCCTTATGCAAAAGCGTCACTCAACATATCGTACCTCCATTACTTATGTAGTTATATGTAGTTATTGATGGATCTTGAATAATTTGAGGAAGACTAAATAATATACTCAAAATTTATATATTTATTTATTGTCATTAATATAATAAAAACTAATACATAATCTAGTAGAATTGTAAGTACAAAAAAAATTGTAATTACAAAAAAAATCACACATTAAATATTCAAGAAGTTACACATTGAATATTCTTACATTTTAAGATGTTTTTCTATATCATGTTCTAAAGAATAAATACAAAACTATGTAATTATTCTTTTAACATCAAGATATGACTCATTTGATTGAACAAATAAATTATTAGAATCATGTTTCCTATATGTAAAGAGGTTGAATATATTATTTCCAAAAACAAATCTATTCTTTTATTTTTCACCAACATATCTATTTTTTTTAGTTTAAGATTAAAAAATAATTTAGCATAATCAAATCAAATCAAAAATTTAAAGACACAATTACTAAAAGAAAAAATTATGATAATTAAATCACAATTAAAAATCAATTATGAAAAAACACTATACATTTTTTTCTTTTATATTCATCAAAAAGGAATATTCAAAGGCTCGTGAGATTAAAAAGACGATGCTAACTATTAAATTATTAAACTAATATTTTACTATCAAATGAGATAAAATAAAGTTACTTTTATTCTTTAAGAATGAAAGAGAACAAATGAAGAAATGAGAGTAAAAATAATAAATATATATCTAACTTGCTTTTTTCTTTATAAACAAAAAATAAAATAAAAGATACATGTAAGAATGAAAAATGAGTAAAATATGTGATAAACTCAAAAGACAATTAAAATAAAACAAAAAATATCTTAATAAATATTTTTATTCTTTATTAGACTATTTTGTGTTTTTTTCTTTATTAACGTGTGTTATAAAAAAATAAAAACATATCTAATTTAATTTCCAACATATGATTTAAAATTAAAAAAAAAAACTAATTTTCAAATATAAAAATATAATAATTTTAAAAAATTAAAAAAACTTGGGGAGGGGGTGTCATGGCCCCTCTAGTCCATAAGAAGATTGTCATTTCATATACTCACTCCTGGTTGGTTTAAGCAAATTCTTAGATACTTTATATGTTGATCTACCATCTAACGTGATCGCATTTTGAAGGGACGACTGAAATATTTGACAAGTATAAAACAAATTTAAGAATAAAATATTTTTATTTATTTATAAATCAATTTATGTTAAAATATATCATAATTTTATTTAAAAAATAATTTTCAAACATTTATTGTGATGAAAAATTATCTATTATATTATCTCATTCTTATGTTAAAATGACTGTAATTACAAGCTTTTATAAATTGATCAAATTACGTGTGCCTTCTATATAATAATAATAAATATTATTATTATTATTATAAAGAAAACATTTAATGCAAATAAATACAAAAATAGTAACCGATTATATCTATACATCCGTTAACATTTCTTTAGACGACTGTGAAAGGATGACTAAGCAAATTTAATTTATATTACGATCTTTACCTTATTGTACGTTTTAAATATTATTAAGTTATATTGACGGGTTATATTTTTTTATATATGAGTTACAGGTTATTTGATATTGTGATTTTATATATTTATATAACATTATTTATTTATATATATATATATATATATATAAAAGATATTTAATATTTTTTTTTAAACTTTAAGATAATAAATTATAAATCTTTATTTTTTTATATAATTTAATTTTGTTTATTATATTTAATATAAAATCTTGAGTCACACTTGAATTATTTCGACGTATATCACGTAATACAAACTTAAAATTCAGAAATTAAAGTATTTTCGATAGTAAAGTTAATTCATTAAATCTGTTTATATTAGAATATTTACTTTTTAATTTTTAATGATGTCATTTCATGTAATTGTTAACATGATTAAATAATTTACTTTTTAATGGTGTCATTTCATTTAAGTGTTAATATGATTAAATAATTTATACTAAATGTTCATATAAAGGTTATCTATCTGAAAAAAAAAATATATAGCTAACCGTTGTCCTCTTAAGAAATTATGAAGATTTTTTTCGTTGAGAATCGTGTTAAAATATTAAAAAGAAAATCACATAATTTCTTTTTATTTTTAAAAAGTCATTAAGACATGATTTCACAAAAAGAATAAAAAGTAAAAATCAACTTAGGGCAGAAGTTATAGAAACTGACACCTGTAAACACTACAGATATTTGTGTACGTGAAGGATCGGGATCACGTGAAAGTTAAAAAGCGGTTTCCTACCTGAACCGCTTACGCATCCATCGTTCAAAAAAGTTGCTGACACGTGTCCAAAAGAAGGGTGATCAAGCGATTAAATGGCGGTTCAATCCGGCACACGCGATTCATAAAATAATTCAAAATCTCAACCCCGACTGTTCTATAAATAACCATTTCTGCCCCTTCCATTTCCACCTTCAACTGTAAAATGAGAAAGAAAATTTCAAGAAAAATTTATCGTATTCTCTCTCTGACGCTATAATCGTGTTTCGTTTTCTCTCTAGAGAAATGGGAACAGCTATCCTTCGTTCCCACGATTGCCTCCAAGGTCGATTTCTCCCTAATGAAGCCTTCGCCATCGCCACGTCACGTGTGGCGTCGCCAAGAAACTCTAACCCTAATCACAACCATGCATTCGCCGCCTCCGCCAATCAGATACGCCGCCGGAAGCGGAGTCCGGTCTTTGATCGAGATCGCCGTCGATCCTCTGACCGATCGACGGAGAGTTCTCCGTCCCCGGCGAACCTCGTCATGGGACAAGTTAAGATCCTGAAGCGTGGCGAGAAATTGAGCCTGCTGAGCAATCATACCGAGGTTAGATCGAAGAGGGAGATGGGCCTGGATTTGTTACTGGGCTCCACGGTCCGATTGGGGCCGGATCCTTTAACCGTGAAGAAGCAGATTAGGGTTTCGGATCCGAACAACGGCGTGTACGCGGGGTCGGCGTTCGTTTCGTCGCCGCATCCGAGTTCCGTTCCGGTGCCGGAATTTTTAGGGCGCAACGGCGCGGCCACCAGTGATTTGCGGCGGTTGCTGCGACTCGATTTGGAATGATTAGTTCGATGATTTCTGTGTTTGCTTAATATTTGTCTTCTACTTTGGAATGATTAGTGTTGGTGTATGATGATTGCCCGTATGGTCTCTGACGCGCTTCCTTTATTTTTTCAAGAGGATAGCCGCAGGGTTCGGGCACGTGAAGAAGAAGCGGAGAAAGCAACGCGTGAAGGTGGTAGGAAGGAGATTTGTGCTGCAGCTTCTGAAAGGGGTTAGTTAGTTAGGTAGTGTCGACGTTAGTTTCAGCTCTGTTAAAGGTAAAAGGGGGGTGGGTAGAAGAAGTGAGAATGTTGGTTTCATATGTGATAATCCTGAATATGTAGTTGATAGGGGTTTCGTTTGATAGAAGCAAGTTTGATGTTTGTTCTGTGTTCGTTTGTGTTTTTAGGGGGTGTTTGTGTAATGCTCTTATTAAGGTACTCATACAGTAGCTGTGAAACTTATATTAGTAATGAAACGAAGTTCCTAGTATTAGTGTGTCTTTTTTCTCTTGTGGTTCGTGGAATTGGACATTTGATTGAAAACATTTATGCCCGTTTTTTATTTGATTTGATTGTTTCAGTGCAGATCAGTGCTGTGAAGTGGCGTCAAGGAAACTCAGGGTGAAGTGCTCTTTGTTATGTTACATGTTTTTGATTTCATGGGGGAGTTTATTGAGTCTAACTGGGGTGGTGATTTTTGGGACAACAGTAAGATCTTTTTTATGTTTTTATTATGTGCTGATTTTATTTCTCAAACACGCATTTTAAGTTTAGTAAGCTGAAGGGGAAAATACTTTACTTTTTGTTGTTGTTTATGTTGTTAAATCTTCAGGAAAAGCTAACAAAATGCTTGAACACAGTGCCGAAAACCTTTGGGTTGTTCTCCCCCATTTTGTCAAAGTAGCGAAATTTTGTTTGCTTTCATTTGTAGGTGTCTTGAGGTAGAATTGTCAGTTTGATCTTGAGCTTCTGCACCACTACATCTCACAAATCATAATTGAAGTTCAATTGTTTCTCCCACTTAACAGAGGGAGACTTCAAAGTCTCGATTAATGAGCTACCAAGGGGGTTGGTGACCTATGTAAATGTTCAATAATTTTCTAAACTAAGTTACTCGCGAGTTGAAGTGATGAGCCAATCAAATGAAGTTTTATTTTTCTTTGTCAACTTTAATTGACTATATTTGATTAGGCTAAAACCACTTTGCTCGTTCAATTTCATGTTGGTATTTGAAACTCAAACTTGTGATTCCTGCCTTTGCACTGAATTCTGCATACTTTTTGCGATTTATGAAGGTAAGTCAGCGACTAATTCACTGTATTGTTTTAAGAATTTACAGTTCATTGCTTATATGTTGTTCATTTGTTAACTTGCGCTGTCTGAAGGATAATTGCAACATTGGAAATATTTACCTTTTGGCTGTAGAGAGAGTATTATTACTACTCTGTTGATGGTGCTATTATTACTCAACGCTGATAGTTGTGTGTTCATACAGATATATTTATTTCTAGATCTGAAAACAAACTGTTAAAGATGAATGTAAGCAAATTCTTCTCTCATTTTCTTGCAAATTTTCGTTCCTATCTTTTGATTAAATTAACATAAGCAATCTAGAAGCCTCACAATCTGCAAAAAAAAAGTCATCCCATCTAGAGCCTTCTACCCATGATGCCAAGATAAAAACACTGCCAAACCAACCCTTTTCCCTGATTCGTAATCATATACATGCTTTCATCTTGCACACTATCAAATCACGGGGATTTCTCTTTTGTATCTCATATTTTGTTCTTAGACTCATAAATACGAAAATTCCATTCTTTAAAAAAAATTGAATTATATAATGTTAAAACCATAAAAAAAAACTTTTAAATTAAATTTGATTTTTTTTTTTTACTTTTAGATTATGTAAATTGAAAACTTGCTTTATTTTCAAATTGTGTAAATGAATTGTATAACTTCAAAATAATTTTTCCATTAATTTTTTTAATTATACAATTCAAAGTTTATTTTTTATTTTTGAATTATGTATTTTTTTTCTTTTAATTCTATAATGTGCAGTTCAGAGTTATTTCTATGAAATGAAAGCTTTTAATTTACAAGAACCAAAAACATATTTTCTATGATCTAGATTTCATAATTGAAAATCTCATTTTGACTTTTGATTATATATTTTGAAAATTTCTAGTAAATTATTTAATTCAAAAACTATTTCTAAATTACATAATAATAGATCTTTAATGCCTTCTTCTCGAGTTCATTTATATACTAATATATAAATAAGAATAGCATTAATGCTGCACAGGGAGTTAGTGAGGGTGCACATATAAAGTATAGGATGCATAAATAAATGATCCAAATCAGATAAAACAATTACTTTGTTTACCCTATCATTTTCTTCTTACTTCTTATCACTTTTCTTTTTTCGATACATAATTTATTTATTTTATTTTTACGTAAATCAATCACCGCCTTTTATTTTTTGATTGGGTGCAGGAAGGCTTTAGCCTTAAGATTTGATCATCAAGTGTAGAACCCGAGAGTCACTCTGGTGGATAAGTACAATAAATTGCTTTTGGCACTTCCATAGTTGTTTTCTCCATTACACTGCAAGAGTATATATGACCTTTAAAATTATTATATTTTGATATTAATTTATTTAAAAATTTGGACTATCCATTCTAGACTCACTTATAGAAATGCATTCAAGAATATCCATTTTTAAATTAATTTGTACTATTTCTGATGAGATTTATTATTTTGGAATAGTGTTACATCTGAAGAAATTTATCCCAAAAGTTTCTTTCTAAAATTAAACTTTTTTTCTTGAGAAAGCATTAATAAAAAAGAAAAATAAAATAAAATAAATTATTTAGAAAAGAATAATGAAACTAAGGAAAAAATTTAATGTATTTATTATTTATTATTAATATTTTTATTTTTAGTAATATTATTTAATTATTTATAATAAAAAGGTATACAATTATTAATAAATATTAATATCATAACTAATCCTATTTTTGCATATAAGGCAAATATAAATACATAATTGATTATAATTTTAATATAATTAATTATATTACTAATATTTATGATATCATATATCATAACATATTATGAATTTATTTACTGTACAAAATTTTTATTATCTGTGAAGAAAGTTGAAAGTTTCATTTTTCATGTTTTTAAGCATATATATATATATATAGTTTTTCTTTAAAATCTTTATTTACTTTTCTTCTGACTTTCCTTTGCAGATACAAAACACATCTAAAGTTTTTTTTTTTTTTTACATGGTGGGTCTAATGGAGTTAGAGGTAGCTACTGAACAAGACAGAGAGGCACATGGCAAGTACCAGTCATAAATGTTTAATGATTTAATGAGTTAATTTAACACGGTTCACTTTTTAGTGAGCTAAAATTATTCAAACTTTGTCTGATTCATTACGGGTTGATGGGTTAAACGGATTAGTTTACTGATTCACTTAATTAAAAAAATATATAATTTTTTTTTTATTTTTTACTCAAAATTAAATTATATTTTTAATTAAAATCTAAATAAACTGTAATATAATTCAAATAAAAATTAAAATCAAAAAAATATAAATTATTTATGTGTTGGCTAAAAAGAACAACCTAACATGACTCAAGTGTAAAGTTCAACTTAAAAAACAAATACTTGTGTGACCCTTTTATCTATGGGTTGGTGAGTCAACCTGGCTCAACACGGATTCAATCCGGATGAATCGAGTTCTAAATGAGTCGGGTCAAAAATCAACCCGTGTTGAAATTTGTAAAAAATTTCAACCTAACCCAACCCGAACCCGTGGTGAGCCGGGTTAACTCGCGGGTTCCAACCCATTTTGACAGCTCTAAAAATTAATAATTAAAACTTAATTTTAAATTATAAGTTTTATAATATACAACAGAATATATTTTTTCTAAGACTCTAATGTGTAGTCTAGAAAACACACCTCAACAATAATTTTCAGATAAAATAAGAATTTTGAAAAGTCATTTTTTATTTTACCCATAACAAAAAAGCAAAAAAATTATGGAAGTACCAAGAAACAATTTCACAAGGATTAACAACTACTAAATTATCCCTCTCCTCTCTTTATGTTATAGTTTGTCCAGATTATTTTAAAGGGTTAAATATGTTTTTGGTCCCTCAAGTTTGAGTGAATTTTGGAATTAGTCCCTCATCAAAACTTTATACCAATTTAGTCATTCATCTTTCAAAATGCGTGAATTTAGTCCTTTTAACCAAATTTTGTTAAGTTTATTTGACGTTTCAAGCGCATTTCATGATAGTATTTAAGTTAACATTGAAACAAAAATGTGTCAAACAGTGTAAATAATTTAAATACTATCATGAAATGCGCTTGAAACGTCAAAAAAACTTAACAAAATTTGGTTAAAATGACTAAATTCACACATTTTGAAAGATGAAGGACTAAATTGGTCAAAGTTTTGATGGGAGACTAATTCCAATTTTTGCTGAAACTTGAGGGACCAAAAACATATTTAACCCTATTTTAAATTGGTTGATATCAATTATACAACGGGAAAATACGTATTATTCGAGAGTAATATTATATTTGTTCGTATTAATGTTTTATAATTTTTTATAATTATACTATTATATATATATATATATATATATTAATTAGTATAATTATGAAAATGAAAGTAGTTTTTATTTTTTTTAAATTTTCTAAAACTTGAATATTTTAATAATATTTTAGTTTTTAAATTTTAATAATATTACAAAAACTATTTTAGTACATTTTGAAAACTATATATTATATTTATTTTGTCATATAATATGAGATCTAACAATACAGATTTGTTTTTATTGCAACTAATAAGGTGATAATAAAATACTAATATAAGAGGTTCGGCTTCTTCTGAATGGATTAAGATTAAAATAAGACTCATGTTATATCATCTTAATATCTTAGTTTTGGTTTGAACCAATAAAAATGTCATTTTAACAAATGAACAGACAGTAGGTAATCCTATTAAATAATGACATTGACATTCGTGCAATGGAAAATATGGTAGTTGCTCAATTGTTAGGTACCGCGACTCAGAATTTGGAAAATGACCATGTTCTCATTTTCTTTGATAGGAGATATTCAACTCATGTATTTTTTATTAGCGTCTGAGACTGAAAGAGACTAACTAAATCTAAACAAAAAATAAAATAAAATTATTTTATTAATATTTTAATTTTGATTGATAATGAGCATGAATACAAAATTTGGCAATCAAAACTTGCCCCAGAAAATAATTATATATTGTAGAAAGATGTGAGATTCTTAGCAACCCATTTATTAGCAAAAGTATAATGTTCGATTTAGGGTGGAGAAAGAAATTTAAATTTTTAAAAGTTCATTTTAATGGGTTTGTATCAAATTCAAATTATATTTAACGTTTAATCATTTAATTATATTTAAATTGAATATGAATTAAATTTTTGAATTTTGAAAATAAAAAACAAGATGAGTTTGATTTAGTAGTTCCAGTTATAAAATATTTAGTTCTTAAACTTAAATATGACGAAATTGAATTAAGTCATACACACTTAAACTTGAATTTAAATCATGTAAGTTTAAGTCAAGTAGGTCGCACATTAAATCATACATCATGTCAAAATCAAATTTGGTTAGGTCAAACTTAGATTTTGTTGAATCAAGCCAAACTTAAAAATTAGGTTAGGTTAGGCTGAACTTAATTTCAAATTAAGTGTCTAAGATAAGTTAAGTTAAGCCCAACTTAAGTCTATTTTTATCAAGTCGAGACTAAGTCACGTTGGTTAGGCTGGACCTATTTAGGTTGGGTTACGTGGTACTTAGGTGATGCTGAGTCGAATTAAATTCATTTTAAGTTGGATAGAATTGATTCATCTTATATTGAGTTAGTATTAGTTAATGTCAAATCAAATTAGGCCAAGTTGATAGAACTCAAGTTGAGTTGAGATATAAACAAAGTTAAGCTAGATCAAAGTTTCCCATGTTGAATTGTGTGGGCCTTAATATAACTTGAGTTGGATCAAGTTGAACTAAGGTCAAATTGAGTCAATGGGTCAAACAAACTCAAGTCTATGTTAAGTTTAATTAAATTAGTTCATATAAAGTGAAAAGTTTCATGTCAAACTAAATAAAATTAAGAAATCAAACTAAATTGAATCAAGTCATATTATTTTGTAATTTTTAAGGTCTCAATTAAAAAGAAAAAAAATCAATCTCAAATTAATTCTTTAATTATTTAATCTTTTGTAAAAATTTTAAATGTTTAACACAATTCTTTTTATTGATTTTTCTATTAATTTAAACTTTTTATATTTAATTTTTAACAATATTAAAATATAATTATTTAATTATTTAATTATTTTTAAATTTTTATCTGTGAACATTAAATAAAATATTAAACATACATATAATATTTATGATATTTTCATTTTTTAAATAAAATAAAATTTATGTTAATAATACATTTATTTATGTAATTTTATAGAATTCAATATATATTAATTATTCACTTATTTTATAATACTCGTCACCAAATTTTTTTAAAAATCGATTGTGTAATTAAATAAATTTATAGATAAAAAGAACAACAATTAATTACTTCTCTTTAACTTATTAACATCTACATCAATTATATAAAATAAAATTATACGAAACACACGGTCTCTGTTTCTCTCAAATCCTTTCCATCTTCATCCCCAAATTTAATCATTTTCTTTTTTGGATCGTTTTTGTGGTTAGGAATGTCGGCACCACAACCCCAAGAAAAGTCAGAAGATGTGAGATTTGGGATGTGACCTTGAGAATTAAAATTAGAGTTGTGCAACTATTCACAGCTTTTAAGATGCATAATAATTCATAATTCGATTAAAGTGAATCACTTTCTCAAGGAAAAGATAAGATCACATATCTATAGAATGATATATGATGATCAAACTTCGCTTTGAAACGATGGTCACCGGTGCAGGAAGGGCCTTTGGCAGCGGTTGTTTTTAATATTCTGTACCGGTTCGGGAACCGAAGCATATTGGGGCGAGGCCAAAAGGTCATAGCTTTTGGCCTCGGTTCAAACCGAAGCCATAGACCCTGCCTTTTGCCTCGGTTTTCCAAGCACCCGAGGCCATAGACCCTGCCTTTTGCCTCGGTTTTCACTGCACCCGAGGCCATATGGTGTTTTTTTTTTTTTTAAAATTCGATACCCT
>Ga0214544_1008333_pt1 | contig 17333 bp, 23 predicted proteins | sample CNSS3metaG_FD_160074 | JGI IMG/M metagenome (GOLD analysis project Ga0214544, IMG submission 160074) | Root nodule microbial communities from cowpea collected in UCLA plant growth center, Los Angeles, California, USA - CNSS3 | ecosystem: Host-associated > Plants > Roots > Nodule | place: USA...
ATTTGTTTATCTTAGATACAACCATCTATATGATTAGATACCATATGAATAGGCTCGGCAAAAACCTTGTACAGCTTCTTCGATTTCTCGATAAAAAGAAATATGACCTACGTTGGTTCGAATGTAGATAGAACGAATTTGTTTTTTTGTACTTCTTACTACTAGATAATGCCCATAAATTTCATGATAGGTGCCTATAGATTCATAGTGAACTTCGATAGGAACTTCTCTTGACGAAATAATGCGTAGATCTAGTCGCCACCAGAGCCACAAAGGACTATTGAAGGTTATTCTTTTCTGTTGATAAGCTCCAATTGCATCATAGGAATTCCAAAAAAAAGGTTCTTTTTTTTGTATACTTATAGTTTTTATGGGGAATTCTTTCATTTTTAAAATTTCTACAATTACGTGGATTATACCTATTTGAAGAAATACCCCGACGATTCTCATTCGTTAATATGTAAAGTCCAATAAGCATATCTTGAGTTAGTACAGAAATTGGATCCGCGATAGCTGGAGATAAGAGGTTTGTATGAGAAAACATAACTAAACGTGCTTCTGCTTGAGCTTCTAAAGATAAAGGCACATGAACAACCATTTGATCTCCATCAAAGTCTGCATTGAATCCCTTACAAACTAATGGACGCAAACAAATAGCACGCCCCTCTACTAAAATGGGTTGGAATGCCTGTATACCTAATCTATGTAGAGTAGGTGCTCTATTTAGCAATACGGGATGTCCTTGCATAACTTCTTAAAGTATTTCCCATACAATCGGTTTTTTTTGCCGAATTTTACTCTTAGCAATTCCTATGTTGGAAGCAAAATGTTTTCAAATTAGACCACGAATTAGAAATGTCTGGAAAAGTTCTATTGCTATTTCGCCGGGCAATCCACAATTATGTAATGAAAGTGATGGACCTACAATAATGACAAAACGACCTGAATAATCAACCTGTTTCCCAAGTAGGGTCTCGCGAAATCTTCCCTCTTTACCCTCGATTATATCAGAAAAAGATTTGTAAACCTTATTATGACCGTCCCTCATCAGTTGTCCGCGAATTCCATTATCAAGAAGTGTATCCACGGCTGCTTGTACCAATTTCTCCTGACATATTACTAATTCTCCTGAAGTAGATCTACTTGTTGTTAATAGATCGATAAGAGTATTATTCCGATAGATAACTCTTCTATATAGTTCAAAAAAAAAATTTCAAAAAATATTAAAAAAAATAAAAAAAAAACAAAAATCGACATGTGACGTTGACTTAACACCGTTTGGTCAAAGTTAATGGTGAGGACCAAATTGAATCATTTTTAAGAAAATGAGAACCAAATTGCGAGAACGAAAAACTTGAGGACCAAAATGAAATTTAATGACAAATAGAGAAACTAAAAGAGTAATTTAACCATAATTTTACTACTAATATTAATAATACCAATATTAAAACAATATTGTTGTATGATTAAAATTTATAATTAAACTTTGAAATTATATATTATATTAAAATGAAATGCATATATACGAATCATTGTTAAAATAGAATGTAAATATATTGACCATTATTTATCCCCGTACAAAATAAAAATACAAAACAGATATGATGTTATTATTATTATTGTTGTTATTGTTGTTATTCGTGTATATATATATATATATATATATATATATATATATATATATATATATATATATATATATATATATCTTACTATTAACAACAACAATAGCAGCAACAACAACAACAACAACAACACCAACACCAATACCAACAACACTAACACCACCAACACCAACACCAACAACAGCAACAACAACAACAATAGCAGCAACAGCAACAGCAACAACAACAACAACAACAACAATACCAACACCAACACCAACAACAACAACAACACCAACACCAACACCACCACCACCAACAACAACAACAACAACAACACCAACACCAACACCAACAATAACAACAACACCAACACCAACACCAACAACAACAACAACACTAACACCAACACCAACACCAACACAACCAACAACAACAACAACAACAACAGCAGTAACGGCAACAACAACAACAACAGCAGGAACAACAACAACATCAATAACAACAACAACAATAACACCAACACCAACACCAACACCAACACCAACAACAACAACAACACCAACACCAACACCAACACCAACAACAACAACACCAACACCAACACCAACACCAACAACAACAACAACACCAACACCAACACCAACACCAACACCAACATCAACACCACCAACAACAACAACAACAATATATATATATAATTTTATTATTACTTTTATTTTTAAAATAATGTTATTTGCCCAGTCAAAATTGGGTCTTGGCAGCTGTCCCTCTTTTCTTAGATCTTACTAGATGATACAAAAAAATTTGTCATTTTCATATAATTAAAGTAAAATTAAGAAAAGACAAAAACACTAATTTCATTCGGGCTCTAAAAAAGAAACTACATCAATGCAAACATTAAGAAAAACAATGACCATTCCATCGAAGAGGGCCTAGGTATGAAAGATCGATGACAATTGCCTTTGCATAGGGCCTCGATATGAAAGCATATGAAAATCAATGACCATTCCATGGAAGAAGGTCTTGATATGAAAGATCGATGATCATTGCTTTTGTAGAGGGCCTCGATATGAAGGATCGATGACCATTGCTTTTGTAGAGGGCCTCGATATGAAAGCATATGAAAATCAATGACCATTTCATCGAAGAGAGTCTTGATATGAAAGATCAATGAAAGAACTTGTATCGAAAATGATTGCCTCACCTTAAAACTTTTGACTAAATTTAACAACTGACTGAGTTTTTGTTTTCGTTTTTTTTTAGTATGTGTCATCAACCAAATTTTTGTTTCCAAGTTATTCCCATGAACAAAATCTGACAGGCATTTTTCAATCAGTGTGGACTTTAATTAGCTTGTAACGTGGCCTAGGCTTAAGGGTGTTGAAAGAAATAGATATTAGAGGCCCAAATAAATTATCAATGGCTTTTACATTTTGTAACAAAGATCATTTGCAAGGTTATCACCTCGACTATCATCTAAGGTCTAGAACTTTTAAAGTTCTCTTCATTCTCAACTTTTTCTTCTTAAATTCTTTTTTCAGCCATTCAGATTTATTACTTTATGACTTTTCATTGTATTTATAATTTTTTGGCTTTTTTCTATGGAAATGCTTTTTCACTTAATTGAGTTCTTGTAATAGCCTTGCAATTCTTGACATGTTGATGATCCTTATTTAGGGGTATTTTTTAGAAACAAAATATTATTATTTTTTTCTCAAAAAGGGTACAATGGAAATATATATTGTTTTTAAATCATTTTTTTTAGATGAGAAAAAGATGGCTACACATCATTTTAAAACTTGACTACCCCATTCTCTTCAGAGAGCTAAGTTAGTGACAAAAACAAATGGCATCAGACACATATCACTATTTATTTTTATTTGCATGTATAAATCTCTTTCTCTTCTCTTTCTCTTACTTTTTTTACTCAAAACAACCTTTTTAGTCAAACAGGGCCATAAAAAATGTGCCCCAACATATTATTTATGTTCTCTTTTCTTTTGGCAAATCCTTTATCTTAGGGAAATCTTCATGAATTAGAGGATTCAAACAACATGAGTGTAAAATGCTTCAAAATAGGAAGTATTTGATCAGCTACCCTCAATGCCAAAACATACACGAACCATATCTCCTCACTCTGATTAATTCTCTTAACTTTCTTTCGCCTCTTCTAGCAATGCACTGTATTTGCAACTACATAGTCAAACAATTTCGATTTGTGATCTTTGTTTATTTTGCTCACTTCTATGACACCCTTCAAGAACCACTTTGGGCTATACTGAATAACTTGTACTTCGTGATTTAAACCCATGGTATTTTATTTTAAACAGCTCAGTGTGATGCCAAAAGAAACTTACAAAAGAACGTAAGACAAAATTACAAAGAAATAACAATCCAAACTTTGACTACAATAAAGCATAATACAATGAACCATAAGAACAATGTCAATATTTCCCAATCATTATCAGATCATTATGCATAGAACTTCTTTACTGCATCTGAGTTGACAGGTAGAGGTAACTCTTCCCCATCCATTTTTGTGAGAACTAGCGCACCACCTGAAAATGCCTTTTTCATTACGTATGGGCCTTCATAATTTGGAGTTCATTTCCCTCTATGGTCTTTTTGTACAGGCAAAATATTTTTCAAGACTGCATCACCTTCATGAAACTCTCTTGGACGAACCTTTTTATCAAATGCCCTTTTCATCCTTCTCTAATACAATTGTCCATGACAAGCTGCTGTTAACCTTTTTTCTTCAATTAAGTTAAGTTGGTCAAATCTAGCTTGTACCTATTCTGCTTCTTCTAACCGAGTTTCCATTAGCACCATCAGAGATGGATTTCTACTTCAAAAGGAAGGACCGCTTCCATTCCATATACCAAAGAGAAAGGCGTTGCACCAGTAGAGGTTCGTACTGATGTACGATATCCGTGTAGGGCAAAGGGAAGCATTTCATGCCAATCTTTATATGTAATCACCATATTCTACAAAATCTTCTTTATATTCTTATTAGCAGCTTCAACGGCCCCATTCATTTTCGAGCGATAAGGAGACGGATTGTGATGTTGAATTTTGAATTCTTCACATAGCTCTTTCATCATTTGATTATTCGGATTAGTTGCATTATCAGTGATAATTTTATTAGGCAGCTCATATCGACATATCAACTCTTTTTTTATAAACTTTACTATCACTTTTCTGGTCACATTAAGAAGTTGCTTCCACCCATTTGGTGAAATAGTTAATTGCAACCAGAATAAAATGATGTCCATTTGACGCCTTCGGTTCTATGGCTCCAGTAACATCTATTCCCCACATCGCAAATGGCCATGGTGCAGATAGAACATTTAAGGTTGTAGGAGCTATATTAATGTTATCTGCATAGGTTTGGCATTTTTCACATTTTTTCACATGCATGTAACAGTCATTCTCCATAGTCAACCAAAAATAACCAGCTCTCAAAATCTTTTTAGCCATAGAGTGCCCATTCATATGTGTACCAAAATCCCCTTCATGAATTTCTTTCAATATCAACCCTATTTCTCTTGCATCAACACATCTGAAGTGTACCATGTCATGATTTCTTTTATACAAGACATCCCCATTTAGAATAACACTTGAAGCTAACCTTCTCAGGGTTCTTTCATCATTCTCAGAAGCTATTTCAGGATATTCTAGGGTCTTAAGATAACGCTTTATATCAAAATACCAAGGCTTACCATCTGATTCTTCTTCCACTAAATAACAATATGTTGGTTGTTCATAACTCCTCATCTTGATCATCGACATTTCCTCATCTTGACTAATTTCAAACATTGACGACAAGGTGGCCAAAGCATCAGCTAATTAGTTATCCTCTCGTGGAATGTGATGGAACTCAATGGAATCGAAATGCTTCATCAATCCTTTAATGTATGATTGATAAGGGATTAACTTTTGGTCGCTAGTCTCTTATTTCCCTTTTAACTGATGAGCCACTAATACACGTCTAACACCTTCACCTTCGACTCGATAACTACCAAAATACGCATGGCACATGCTTCATATTCTGCAACATTGTTGGTACAACTAAAGCACAATCTTGTTGTCATCAGAATGTAATGATTCTCTGGCGAGATGAGCACTGCCACTATTCCATGTCCAAGTGCATTGATGCTCCATCAAACAGTAATATCCAAGCCTTTTCATGATGGCTACCCTCCTTTTCACCAAATAGGGCAAGAATGTCCTTATCTGGGAATTCAGGTTGCATAGACTGATAATCTTCAATGGGCTGTTGAGCCAAATATTCTCTGCTAAAGCGCTTCCCTTAACGGCTTTTTGAGTCACATAGACTATATCATATTCTGATAACAACATTTGCCACAGAGCCAATCTACCAGTGAGAGCAGGCTTTTCGAAAATATACTTAATTGGGTCCATCTTGGATATCAGCCAAGTAGTGTGACTCAACATATATTGGCGTAAACGATGTGTTGCCCATGTTAATGCACAACAAGCTCGTTCCAACATAGAATATTCACAACCTATAAACCTTTTACTCAAATAATAAATGGCATGCTCTTTCTTCCATGTCTCATCATGCTGCCCTAAAACATACCCCATAAATTCATCCAACACAGTTAAATATAAAATGAGGGGCCTCCCCGATACTGGCGGATGCAGTACGGGAGGATCCTGCAAATACTGTTTGATTTTATCGAAGGCTTCCTGGCAATCTTCATTCCATTCCACAACTTGATTCTTACGCAACAATCTAAATATTGGCTCACAGGTGGAGGTTAATTGGGATATGAATCTAGCAATGTAGTTTAGTCTACCTAAAAACCCTCACACTTCTTTTTCAGTATTAGGAGCTGAAATTTCCATTATTGCCCGCACCTTATCTGGGTCACCTCAATACCTTTTTCACTAACAATAAAACCCAACAACTTTCCTGATTTTACACCAAAGGTACATTTAGCTGGATTCAATCTGAGTTTAAACTTTCTTAACCTTTCAAACAATTTTCTTAAATTAACGATGTGATCATTTTCCGATTCAGATTTAACAATCATATCATCCACATAAACCTCGATTTCTCTATGCATCATATCATGAAAAAGAGTCACCATCGCTCTTTGATAAGTTGCCCTAACATTTTTAAGTCCAAATGGCATTACTTTGTAACAAAATGTTCCCAAAGCGTAATAAATGTGGTTTTCTCTATATCTTTCGGTGCCATATTAATCTTATTATACCCAGAGAATCCATCCATGAAAGAGAACAATGAAAATCTAGCAATGTTACCCACCAAGATGTCAATATGTGGTAGTGGGAAATTATCCTTAGGGCTAGCTCGATTCAAATCCCTATAATCAAAACACATTTGAACTTAACCATCCTTTTTTGGCACAGGGACAATGTTAGCCACCATTGAGGATATTTTGCTACCGCCAAAAACCCTGCATCAAATTGCTTCTTCACTTCTTCTTTAATCTTTAGTGACATTTCAGGTTTCATTCGTCTTAACTTTTGTTTAACCAGGGGACATTCTTCTTTAAGTGGCAGTTTGTGTTGTACTATATCAATATCCAACCCAGGCATATCTTGGTATGACCAAGCAAATCTTGGTATGACCAAGCAAACACATCTCTGAACTATTTCAACAAATCACATAATTTTCCTCGTACCTCCTTACTCATGTTGTTACCAATTTTAACCTTTTTTCTCTCATCTTCATCCTCTAGATTAAGTATTTCAATGGTTTCTTGATAGGGTTTTATTTCTCGGTCCTCTTGTTTCACTAACCTTAAAAACTCAGAAGAAGGTTCCCAATTGTCTTCATGATCATCATCAATATTATCGATAAGGTGCTCAAAATTAGGAATATTGACATCATTATTTTCAAAACATTCATTGTCATATCTGCATTATTTGGATTTATAAAAGAAAATAAATAGACAAATAAAGTATGTAGTGAAAGCAAACATAACTGAACATCACATTAATTGAAAATGAAAAGATAGAACCAATCCATAAAGACATCCTAGAATGTTTTGTAGAAAAACAAAAAAGAAAAACAAGCATTACATTTGATTGAACTTAAACACCACAGGTAAATTCACGGTTTTCCAATTATCGATTTGCATGTCGGGAGGACAGCGCTGCACCAAAATGAAACTTCCTTCCCCATATTCATCTTCAACGACTGCCACTTGACTAGCATTGATCCATCCAGCACTACAAAAGCTCTTCTTTAAGTCACAGATAGAGATCTTTCCTACCCTCGGCTCCCGACCCTGCAAGCGAGCTAAGCTTCGTTCTTTCTTTTCCTCCATTAATCTTCTTTTGTCCTCCTTAGTAGGCTTGTACCCCAGGTCGTATTTATTCTTGTTGTCAACAATTTTCAGTGGAAATATTGGTCCCTGTCCGACTTTGCCTAGGCCTTTTCCATATTCATAACCTTCTCTCAACATAACCTTTGCCATCATCAAAGAGGCACATGAAAAATATGGCTTTATCTGAAATGGTTCAACACATATATTCCCCACAATTTCCAAAGCTTGAAAAGCCATCTCAAGAGCTTCCTCTGTTGTTTCAATATATCGAGCAGATGAAGGACCACTCACCAGAAAATCTTCCTCTCCTGAAACTGTTACCATCTTATCCCTTATTACATACTTCAACTTTTGATGCAAAGTGGAAGACACCACCTCTACAGAATGAATCCAAGGTCTACCAAGTAAACAATTGTACGCTGGTAAGATGTCCATTACTTGAAAAGTTATTTGAAATACACACGGACCAACTTGAACTGGCAACTCTACTTCTCCCATCACTTCACTTTTGCTACCATCAAAAGCTCTCACAATCATAGTACTTGGCTTCATAGGGAATTTATCACGTGATAACTTCTCCAACGTCACCTTAAGAGAATCACATTTAAGGAAGAACCATTATCAATCAATACACGAGTTATAACATGGTCGAGACATTTAACAAATACATGAAGAGCTTTATTGTGTCCTCTTCCTTCAACGGGTATCTCATCATCCAAAAAAGTAAGGAAATCATTAATGGTAATATTATTAACAATCCCTTCAAATTTATCCAACGAAATATTTTGCTCAACATGAGCCCCACTCAGTATTTTCATTAGCAATCTTCGATGAGCTGTCGAATGCATGAGCAATTCCAAAAGCGAAATACGAGCTGACATACGATTCAACTGCTCCACCACCTTGTTTCGCTTTGTTGTATGAATTTCAAGAATTCACGGGCCTCTTCATCTGATATTTCTTTTTGTTTATCCTTTTTGCATTCTTCCTCATCTTGTATCGTCTTTTCTCTTAATATCTCTTTTGCTTTTTCAATTCCATCATTTACTTTACTTCTATGACATCCTTCCTTCCTTAGATCTGGTGGTGTAAAGAAACGACCACTCCTTTTTATCCCACCAAGACCTGATATATTTTCAACAAATGGACCTTCATGCACATAAGTGTTTTCAACTTGTTGTCCCTCACCAAGTTCATGTACTCCATATTTCCATGGAACTGCTCTATCACTTTCATAAGGAAAAGAGGAGGGCGTTTTTATCACCATGGGTTGCCTTCCTTGTTCCATGAGAGAAGGTGCAGGTCTAGTGAAAGGAATCACTAAAGGTTCTGGCGTGGTTAAATTGGACTGTTCATCAGTTTGTGTCAATACCTCCTCATCCTTCTTTTCATGAAAAAATTGCAGGAAATGCTTATCAATTAGATTTTGCAACTCTAGCTTGAACTCCACACAATCATTAATAGAATGTTCGGCACTCGGATGGAATGCACATGCATTACTCAGATCATATTCACCTTTTACTAGCCCCCTCTCCAATAGTGCTTCAAGGATGAATTTCATAGAGCTCCGAATTTCACTCACTTTTCTTACCAACCTCTTCTCCCTGACCTCAATAGCATTTGTTGAAGTATTCTCATGCCCCAACAACGGGTTATTTTCAATACTAGGTTTATCTTTTTTGAATGTCAACCACCCCGAATCAATGAAAGATTGTACCTTATATTTGAGAGGAAAACACCTTTCTGTTGAATGCCCATTTGCCCCTCTATGGTAGTCGCATGTAGCATTTGGATCATAACTCTTGGAAAAAGGAGGTTGTTGTGGCCTCATTGGGCAAATTACAACAAAATATTTACGAAGAAGCATCGGTAACAACTCTGTGTATGTCATAGGAATGGGAGTAAAATGAATAAACTTCCTCTCCCTTCTTGTATTGGTACCTTGACCAGGGTTCTCACTATCACTAGCAGTCGCTTTCTGAGGTTGCAACTGATTGATTGAAATAGGCTGTATTGGTAATTAACAGGTGTATGGTTATCCCATGCGGATGCAACATGAACTTCAACTTCTTTTTTCTTACTTTGATTGAAACCTGGTTTTTTGGTATTTGCAGCCGCAGGCGGGCCATATGCAATTTTACCATTTTTTAGCCCAGTCTCAATCCTTTCACCAATGATGATGATGTCCACAAAATTAGAAGATATATTCCAATTCCCAATCATATGCTCATAAAATGGAGGTTGTAGTGTATTCACAAACATTGTAACCATCTCCTTATCATATAGTGGTGGCTCAACTTGGGCAGCTATCTCTCTCCAACGTTAGGCATACTCTTTGAAAGTTTCAATTTTCTTCATTGTCATATTTTGCAATTGTATTTTGTCTGGTGTTATATCCATATTAAATTTATATTACTTTATGAAAGCATCAGCTAGATCCATCCAAGAATGAATGAATCGGCTTAAGATGCATATACAATTTCAGCGTTGCCCCAACTAGGCTAGTTTGGGAAAAGTGGATAAACAATTTCTCATCATTAGTATGGCCAGCCATCTTTCGACAGTACATTGTTATATGGCTCTTTGGGCACGTAGTCCCCCTATATTTCTCAAACTCAGGCACTTTGAACTTAAGGGTATCACCACGTCAGGGACCAAAGATAAGCCTACAGCATCACCGAATCCATAACTTTTATTCCCTTCATTAGCCCGTAGTCTCTCTTCCAATATCTTTAACTTTCCCTTGTTATTCTCAGTCGATGAAATCACCTGAGCTAGTGTCTTTTCTTAAAAACCCACACCTATAGTCGAAACATGTGGTGGAATCGATACATTAGGATCTGTATAGGTTGTGATTCCAACCACACTTTCTCTTAGGCGTATTTGGTTCCTAAAATCAACCATCCCAATTGACACTTGGAACTACTCATTAGGTAATGAAACATGTATGCTTGTATTACCACCAGAAAATGGATTCTTAACTTGCTTTACATACTCTGCCATTGGAGGTGTGTAACCCGGGGGTAAGCCATAAGGTGGAAAAGCTTAAGATGATGTCCCTTGACTCACTTGATGATGTGATGGGTAAACCAAAGGTCCACTTGATACATGAGGATGAAAGCCTGAAGGGTAGGAAGTACCATCATCAACTGCTGAACTTTCTCCTGAACTCTTCATAGCCCTCGATGCCTCCAAGATCTGACCCATTTGATCTTTTATTTGGCTGATTTCACCCTTCACTTGGATAATTTCTTCCTTCACTTCCTCGTGCGCATTTTCCCAATCCTTCATTGTTTTGGAATTTGCTCGAGTTCTATAAGGGTGTCTCAGAAATTTTGTCATATTCACTTATTGTCACTCTTCTATTTAATTCAAATGAAATGAGAAGTGCGAAAAAGGAAAAGAAAAGACAAATGCAAATGCAAACATTCTAGCTAGAAACTATAAAGTTGTGCGAATAACATTGCAAGTAATAATGGAAATTAACATGGAATGAAGTAGTCGATTCATCAAAAAATCCACAATGTTCAGAACTTCATAATAAGAAAAAGAAAAAAAAAACATAAACATCAACTTCGAGCTCTAGCCACTATATTCTTCATTTCCCCTACTAGCTTCCTGCAATAACCAAGGAAATCTTCAATTGCTTTTGGTGGATTGAATATAGGCATTGCAATCTCAACATTAGTTAAAATCCTGGGTACATCTTCAATTGTTCTGTTAGCTATAGCTGCTAACTTTGAAAAACATCCTCTCCAATACTCTACAGCTCCCTTTAATTCAGCACATTCAGTTATCAATCTCTGATTTTCCTCCTCCAACTCTGCCCGATACCAACTCTCTTCAGCCACTTTTGCTTCATAAGCTGATACTGTATCCTTCATCTGTCTCTCAAACTCTATGTTCCTGTATTGTATGTCATTTTCTAACTCTGCTCTATACCAATGTTCTTCTTCTAGCTTTGCCTCATAAGTTGCTGTCATTTTTTCTGTTTGTTGATCCATCTCCTTAATCCTAACTTGTGCATTACGCAGCTTGTTTAATGCCTCCCTTTTGTCTCTTGCCAATTCTTCACATAATGCAATTTTCTCACGTTCAGACAATGCCACCGCTTTCTTCTCTTTGCCTCTCAAAGCTAGCTCTTTGTTAGCTACCTCTAGATCCTATTGTACTCTGAAGTGATGGTTTCTTTCCTCTCTCTGCTTCTTTATTAATACATCACAAGTTCTAATCTTGGCTTCCTTGTCATGTTTGAGATCTATATATTCATGGTGAGCTTTTTGAAGATCATTAACAAGCTTAACATTTTTCTGCTTCATCTTTTCTATTTCTTCTTTAAGGGTTTTTACTTATTCACTCTCCACATCTTGTTGTTCTGGCATGAAGGTAACTGGTTTGAATGGTAGTTTCACCACTTTAACCCTATCCATTACCCATTGCTGATAAGACGTCTTCTCATTTACTACCCATGGCCTAGAGTCTTTTTCTGCACGCATCACACTGCCCCAAGCACTTCTAATTCGTCGAAGTAAATCATTAGATGTCCCTTCTTCATAGCAATTCCACACTACAACTAAAGATTCTGGATTTGGTGCACCTCGTATAGGATACCCAAATTTTCTTTGTGCTAATATCGGATTATAATTAACACAATATTTGGTTCCTATAAGAGGTACATTTGGGTACTCCCCACAATGTATGATATGTGATCTCTGCTGCCAGGATACCTCTCGTTTTATCATTCCATTATGTAATTTAGTAAAAAAACACGCCCATTCTTGTTCTCCTTTAGTTGTTGGCTTGTAATTTAGACTGACATGAGAAGTAAACCATTTATATAATACTGGCAAGCAACATGACAACTTCTTCTTCTTAGATTCATAACACATATTCAAATTTCCATAAACATCAGCTAAAACTGCTGTGACTAGATTTTCTGCATTGATTTTAAATGCTATGAAAACATTAATGGCTGAGAGATCAACAAAGTTATCAATGCTTGGGAAAATCATGACACCATAAAGAATGAGCGTCAGTACATCCATGAAGGTTTCCCCCATGTCTTTATCAGCCAATTGGCGTAAATGTCCCTCTAGAAACCCCTTAGGAATGCCTTTGATGGTTCCCTTCGTAATCATTTTGCCTTCTAACTCTGCAGGGTGTATTTTCAAGATTCCTGCTAGTGTTGAAACAAACGTATTTTGCGTTGTATGCTTGTAAGGAATCTTGCCTTATAATGGTAGATCTAGAATATCCCCAAATTCCTCTACTGTCGGCACTAATTGAAAATCCTTGAAGGTGAAGCACCGGAGCGGCGGATCATAGTATTGAACCAAAGCAGTAATAGCTGGAACCTTTGTGTCAATCTCTAGAAGATTCAGTAAATTCCCATACTTCCTTCGAAAATCGTTCCTCTGGATAGTCTTCATCTTCCCCACCAACTCTCGAAGATAAGTCAAGTTTCCTCCCTTCGCTCTAATTGACTGCTTCTTTTTTAGTGACTCTGAACCATAATGCTCTCCCACTCCAGATTCCCTATTAATTTCCATTTCTTCTCCAAGGAAATGACACATCTTTATGATTTTCTACCTAGAATGAATACAATGAAAATGTACAAGAAAAAGAAAAAAATTATAGACTACATAATGCTATGAATAATTTACATAACTTATTACAACCCAAAGAGAAAAACACAAAGAAAGAAATACAAAAAAAATAGAATAGGAATTATAGGAATACACATTTTCCTTTGTGCCTTATAAGGTTAAAGCGCGTCATAGGATTAAGGCAGGTATATGTGCTCACCAGGATAGTCTCCTATTTCCTAAGGATAAAAGGTCACTAGAGCTATAGGCCACTTCACGACATATCTCACAACAGTTGGGAAACAACACGATGTAAGAGTATCAAATGAAGCAAACAGACTCTAGCTGAGGTTCTCACAATGACCACTTGGGAAGTACATCCACTGTGGCACTGCTACAAAATCCCCTTCTAATTCTAAGCTACTCAGACCCGGTATAGGGTCACGCTCATGTCATGTACAAAATATAAGGTGAGTGTGTGAAGGGAGAAAAAATGCAAACCTAAACCCCCACCTACAAAAGAGATCCATACAAAAACATATTTTTTACCCTAAGGTTCAATATCCACAAATATGTCATACACCAATAGGAATATATAATATACATAAATCGAGAAGGGAAAAACAAAACATCTAAATTAAACACCTTGCTTTCGCATATTCGATTAAATAGGCTTGACTCTCTGGTGTCCCTAGTGAAGTCGCCATCTGTCGCAACCTAAATTGCGACGGGACGACGAACTATAAAAGATAATTAATTTAAAAAAAAAATTAGAAGTCGTCACCATTGTTTATTCTGGAAAACTATGAAAAACCACAAAATAAAGTCTGCGAAAACCAAATTTAGGGTTCGGGAGTCAGTTACACTAAGGAAGGTATTAGCACCCTATAGCGCCCGTCTAAAGGCAATACCTTTAATTAAATTTGCAAAAGAGATGTGTTTATGTCAAATATTTATTTTTCCCATAAAAGTAAGAAATAAATTGGACAAAATATGTTTTGAGTGAAAGGGACCTGACAAGGGTTAAAACCTTGGTATTCTCATTAAAAATGAGAAATCATGGCTATGTAGTTCTTTATAAAACTTGATTAAAATATTTAATTTTTAAAGTTGTCTTTTCACATTATTGAAAATAAGTGTCATGCGATACGTGTAGTCGAGTTAACACAATTTTTTATATTTTGTATTTTTTTTAAAAAGAGTGTCGTGTGACACGAGCGGTCAATTAGACACCAAAACATTCCTATGATTTTTTATATTTTTGTTAAAAGGAGTGTCATGTGACGTGTGCGGTTGATTAGACACTAAAACTATTTTATGATTTATTGTATTTTTATAAAGAAGTATCGTGTGATGCGTGCGGTTGATTAGATACCAAAACATATTTTATAATTTTTGAATAAACGGTCGATTAGACACCAAAAACTTATCCTTCTAAAAAAAATTGAATAAAATGATCAGATACTAGACGATGCAGACGACCGTATAAACACCAAAACTTTTATAGATATTAAAAAAAGAAAAATGTTAAAAATAAGGCTCATGATTAAATCTATTTAACAAAAAAATTAAAGAAAAACAAACTAAACATAATCATAAAAAGTTAAATAAAAACTAACAACAAAAATAAATAAATGAATAAAATAATTTATGACATAATTCCTAACCGAAAAAAGCTAACAAATGTGCATAATAAAAACGTATTAGGGAATTAACCCTTTAATCTCATGAAACTGAAATTATTGGACTATATAAAATAAATAAAGTGAGTCTACATCATGTAATATTAAAGACCTACATGGCTCCCCTATCACAACATCCATATTACTTTGCTTCCTGGGCATGTTAAACCTAGAAATAACATTTCGCATGCCTTCAAAATTATATTATATACATTAAAATGGGACGCAACCATACACCATTCCATCACATGCACCAATATTATGTTTTCGAGATTTTAAATGTATTAATCTTTGATCCCAACACATATACCCAATCTCCCGCAAATGACTCCTGCCAATAGCAAAGTAAAAGAAAAACCTTAAATCCTCGTTCTCAAAACTTGGCCCTGCAAATAAATTCTTAGCCCATAGAATTAAGTCAATTCGGATTCCCTGTACCAATCCACATGAACCTCACTCAATTTCCTTCATTCACGGAATTGTATCAGCAAAAACTAAATAGTACCAAACACAATTAAATCAAACATCAAACCAGCATCACTTATTAACATCACAACTCAGAAATGACGTAGAATTTAAAGATAAAACTTTGATTATCATTAAACAAAAACTGAATTCAACTCTTTTGCCATACTCACTGATTTCAAAATGATCCATTATTAAATTCACTAAGCGAGACTTAAAAACTTAAAATATGCATTCCGCACTTCTTCGTTCAATTCAGAAACAACAATATTTTTCGTTCCACTCAAAACCACCACTGCAAAACAAATTATAAATCCGAATTTCCAGCAGCAAAGAAATGGCATCAAAACTCAAACTAGAATTAAATTAAAACCAAAATCTAATAACAATAAGAAAACTCACTCAATCACAAACCTAAACAACACCCAATGGGTTTAAATCTAAAATTGCATGAATTCAAACCAATAACCACAAGAAGGAAGAAACTCCCAATTAAAACAACCAAACACAAATCAATCAAAATAAATAAATAAAATCACAATTGAGGGAAAGAGATTGGAGAACCTCGTCGGCGAGCATGGAGCAGAGCGCAAGCCCAGACCAAAAGTCTGACGCCGCCGATTTGAGGGTTTTGTGTGAGAAAAAAAAAAACCACAAAGAGTGCGTAGTGTTCAAGCGTGAATGCTAGTGAGGAAGAGGGTGGATGGCAATGATGATAGATGAATGAAATGTTGTGTGAATCAATCGTATATTTGTTTCATTTTGGTTGTGAAGATTCCCTTTCGTGAGTGGAGGGGATACAATCAAATGAGAGGAAAACCGTATCATGATGATGATGAATAGTGTGTGTGAACCTCCTGGTGCTTGCTTGTGCCCACTTAGTTAGCAAATGGGGTGAGCAGCGGTCGAAGGAAGTTGAGATAGAAGAGAAAAAAAAAAAACCGTTCCCTCCGATCCTGCAAACAATTTTTATTTTTAATTTTATATTTCTGAATTTATTAATTAATTAAAAACGAAAATATTTTTTTTTGTTATATAAAAATAAGGTTAAAATACTTTTTTGATCCCAATTTTCGTCAAGTTTTTTCAAATAAGTCCTAATTTTGGTTTTGTATTCAAATAGGTCCCAATTTTCGTCAATTTTGTTCAATTGAGTCTTTTTTTGCTAACACTGTTTAAATCATTAACGGTCATGAACAGTGACTGCCACGTGTCACTTCGTGGTTTTTTTGAATTTTTTTTATTTTTATTTTTATTTATTTGTATTTATTTTTAAATTTTTTTAAATTTTTTTTAAATGTACACGTGTCAACCCAGGAGCGTGTCACGTGTCACTTCGTGGTTTTTTTGAATTTTTTTTTTAAATGTCCATGTGTCAACCCAGTAGCGTGCCACGTGTCAAAGTCAATGTTCTAAATTCAATTTGGTCCCTATATTTGTTATTTTTGTTCAACTAGGTCCCAATTTTTGTTAACATTAACCAATTTGGTCCCTCTCCAAATTAAAACCAAATTTAATTTTTATATTAAAATTCACAATTTTTTATATTTTTATATAATATATTAAAATTCACATCATTATAACTTTGATATAAAAATTAAATTTGGTCACATCTTCGATAGGGACCAAATTGGTTAATGTTAACAAAAATTGGGACCTAATTGAACAAAA
>Ga0214544_1008335_pt1 | contig 17330 bp, 5 predicted proteins | sample CNSS3metaG_FD_160074 | JGI IMG/M metagenome (GOLD analysis project Ga0214544, IMG submission 160074) | Root nodule microbial communities from cowpea collected in UCLA plant growth center, Los Angeles, California, USA - CNSS3 | ecosystem: Host-associated > Plants > Roots > Nodule | place: USA...
ATTAAATTAAATTAAATTAAATTAAATTAAATTAAATTAAATTAAATTAAATTAAATTAAATTAAATTAAATTAAATTAAATTAAATTAAATTAAATTAAATTAAATTAAATTAAATTAAATTAAATTAAATGAAATGAAATTAAATTAAATTAAATTAAAATTAAAATTAAAATTAAAAAAAAAAATCAAACAAATAAAAGAATACCAAATATTATAGAAATTTTTATTTGGGGCCAACAAGGTTTGACATTGCTCCTACGTATCTCCATTCGCAATAGAGAATCAATGTTACGTAGTTCTTTATAAACTATTTGGAAAAAAAAAGATTTTAGATTTTTGGGAGGTGAACCCGACAAGGACTTTGCCTGACTCCTACGTATTTTCGTTCATAATGGAAAATCAGTGATCACGTAGTTCTAAGTGAAAAAAAAAGGAAAATGATTTCGAAAAGATTTTAATTTTTTTAAGGTGAACCCGACAAAGACTTGGCCTTGCTCCTACGTATTTCCATTCAGAATGAAAAATCAGGGATCACGTAGTTCTAAATGAAAAATAAAGTTTGGAAAAGATGAAAGGGTTTGTAAACTCAAATTGTTTTAGAGAAGTTTTGTATGTTGTAAAAAGTAGATATCAAACAAGTCCGAGACCCAAAAAAGATAATTAAAAAGTATAAAAACTAATGATTATCAAGCGAGTACGAGACTCGACATGATAATTAATGTTATGAAAATAATGCTTATCAAGCAAGTTTGGGACTCGACATGATAATTAAAGTTATGAAAAATAATGATTATCAAGCGAGTGTGAGACTCAACATAATAAGTTAAGTTATGAAAAATGATTATCATCAAGCAAGTCTGATACTCGACATGATAATTTAAATTATGAAAAATAATTATTATCAAGCGAGCTTGGGACTCGACATGTTAATTAAAGTTATGAAAAATGATTATCAAGCAAGTCTGGGACTCGACATGATAATTAAAATTATGAATAATAATTATTATCAAACAAGTCCGGGACTCGACATGATAATTAAAGTTATGAAAAATGATTATCAAACAAGTTTGAGACTCGACATGATAATATGAAAAATGATTATCAAGCAAGTCCAGAACTCGAAATGATAATTAAGATTATGAAAAATAATTATTAACAAGCGAGTTCGAGACTCGACATGATAATTAAAATTATGAAAAATGATTATCAAGCAAGTCCGGGACTCCAGTGACGGAGCTTTATTGGAGCAGGGGTGGGCCATGGCCCCCCCTCAATTTTTAATTTTATTTATATTATGTATATGTATATTAATTATTTTGATTTTTTTAATTTTTCAAATTATATGTAATATATATTAAAATTTGATAGAAGTTTAATGTAGTATTTTTTTTAATTTTAAATATAACATTTAATATTAATAAATAATAAAACATAAAATTAAATATAATGAAGAATAAAAATATTTATTAAGATATTTTTTTATTGTATTTTTAAGTTTTTCCGAACTTATTATGTTCTCACACTCTCACATCTTTTGTTTTTGTTTTGAAAAAAAAAAAACAGTTAAATACAATTTTTTTAATTTTGCTTTCATTTCTCATTTGTTTTTTTTTTCATTTGTGAAGGAAAAAAAAACAAATTTTTGATATCATTTGATAATGAAATATTTGTTTAATAGTTAATATTATTTTTTACCATATGAGTCTTATATTCATTTTTTTATGATTATGAGAGAAAAAAAATGATTGTTCTATATGTTTTTCCATAACTATCTTTTATTTGGAACTTGATTGTCATTGATTTTTTCTTTTAGTGACTCTTAATTTTTTATTTTATAATTAAATTATGATAAATTATTTTTTAATCTTAAACTTAAAAAAAATAGATATATTGATGTTGAATAAAAGAATGAAATTATTTTTTAAAAGTGATAAAAAGAAAGTTATCCATGGCGATGAAAACAATTCAAATTCAATATCTTATCTTAACGTATCCTAAATTATGATACAAATGATCATATTGTTCAATTAGAGGAACTTATTTTATATTAATTATTTGGAATGTGTTTATATTTACATTGAAAAATAAATAGTTGAAAATTTTAGTTTTAATTCAATTATTGATGGGTTCAAAAATTTGAAAGAACGAAGGACAATCCTTTGTATATGTGTGATTTCTTTCGTAGGTACAATCATACTAAATTATTTATTCATTTTTATTTTTATTGTATTAGTGACAATAATTAAATATATAAATTTTGAATTTTGAATATATTATTTTGGCTCCCCAAAAATTATTTGTCAAGATCCGCCACTACGGGACTCGACATGATAATTAAAATTATGAAAAATAATTATTATCAAGCGAGTTTGGGACTCGACATGATAATTAAAATTATGAAAAAAGAACGGAGGTGCAAAACATAAGAAACACGGAGGTGCAAAACATAAGAAACAGGGGTGTGCAAAGTAGTCTGGTCATATGAAGCTTAAAGTTGCAAATATCAGAAAAGGGGTTCAAAAAGAGCAATGCAAACAGAAACAAATATGGGTCTTGTTTCTTTCACCTAACGTTTTTTCTTTTTTTCATTTTATATATTACTAGTTTAGCTTAATCAATTATTAGTTTCTTTATATTATTTTTTATTCACCTGATTTGACATGATAATTAATGAGAATTTTGAAATTTTAATTATCAAGCAAATTTGAGGCTTAACATGATAATTAATGTTATGCGATATATATATATATATATATATATATATATATATATATATATAAACAAAATAAATAATTGATAATTTTGTAAAATATTATATATCTCTTTTAGAAAAGAGCATCACCAAACAAAAATAAAATTTTCCTAGTTAATGCTTAGAAACACATAAAAAGTGGCGGAACTTAGACAAAAAAATCTAAGGGTGCCAATTTAAATTTTTTATATATAATTTATTAATTAAAACATATTATCTCTTTGACTTAAACCATTTTCATACTATAATTCACACTTCTCAATTTTTTGATCTTTCTAATTGATTGAATTCACACAAAATGGATATTTTAATTTCTAGTCCAATTCAAAATTATTTAACTAATTCATTTATGCACCGGAAAACATAAAATCCTAATATTTTGTAATGTAGGGTTATACTAATTTAAGAAAAATATAATTAGGGTTCATGTCAATTTCATAAAAAAATCCCTAAAATCAAGTTAGTTTTCATACTAACTTAGGAAAAACTTAATTTAGAAGAAATATATCAAAATAGAAAAATCATAAATATAATATGCATAAATCATACTAGAATACTAGGATACTCATTTAGGAGATCTTGTGAATATGAGTTTTTCGATCTTTTTGTTCTCTCATTTCCATTTTCCAATTTGTCTTTCTTTTTATATTTACACTTTATTAAGGGTTTGCTATGAAAAAACTTTATGATTAGATACAAAACCTTAATCCTTTATTAATCAAAATCTATCTTAGATTTTATTTTATTTTTTAAAAATATATAAATAATGTATATATAACTTAATAAAAATAATATATAAATATATAAATAGGTATAATTACTGATTTAGTATCCAACTTTTTGTTTAAGTTCAATTTGGTACCCAAACTTTTGGTTTGTTCAATTTAGTACCCTAATTATCTAAAGAGATTCAATTTGGTCCTCTCCGTTAAGTTGGATTTAACACCATCTCTGTACAGGACACGTGTCAAGCCATGGAATTTTTAATTTTTTTAATTTTTTTTAATTAATTTTTTTTTAAAATATGTTTTTTTTAAAAAAAATTAAAAGCTGCCACGTGTCAATTTATCATCGTGTCACGTGGCAGCTTACAATCATGACACGTGGTAGTGGTAATAGTTGTTTTCAATTTAGTACCCCAATTTAAATTTTTGGTTCAATTTAGTACTCCAATTTTTTAAAATGATCCAATTTTGTCCTTTCCAAATTGAGACCAAATTAGTAACTAAGTTTAATTATAACTTATATATACATGTTAAAATAATTGTTTTGAATTTATATATCAAATCAATGCACCTAAATATTCAAATTATTTTATTTTTTACCAGTGTAAAAAATTTCATGTGTAAAAAATTACAAAGGTTAAAATGTAAAAAATAAAATAATTTAAGTATTTAGGTGAAATGATTTGATGTATATATTAGAAAAAGTTATTGTAACATGTATATATAAGTTGTAATTAAGCTTATTTACTAATTTGGTCTCAAATTGGAGAGGACGAAATTGGATCATTTTAAAAGATTGAGGTACTAAATTGAATCAAAAATTTAAATTGGGGTACTAAATTGAAAACAACTATTACCACTGCCACGTGTCATGATTGTAAGCTGCCATGTGGCATAATGATAAACTGACACGTGGAAGTTTTTAAATTTTTTGAAAAAAAAAATATTTTTTCAAAAAAAAAAATAATTTTTGTAAAAAAAATTAAAAATTGAATGGCTTGATACGTGTCCTGTACGGATACGGTGTTAACTCCAACTTAACGGAGAGGACCAAATTAAATCTCTTTAGATAATTAGGGTACTAAATTAAACAAACCAAAAGTTTGGGTACCAAATTGAACTTAACAAAAAAGTTGGGGTACCAAATCTGTAATTATACCATATAAATTTAAATTTAAAAAATATAAATATATATATATATATATATATGTATATATATGAATTAAAATTAAAAACCTTGGGGGAGCCATGGCCGGTGTGAAACCCTAGAAAATGGCATTTTAGAAGTGATAGAGGTTTAAAAATAGTGACACTCGATTATTTTAATGTTAAAAAGTGTTAATATAAATAGAATCATTCTAAAAGAGTTTCATTATTTTAAAACACACTCTCTCTAGAAACCACTTTTCTAGAGCTCTATGACTTCTCTCTAGGATTTTTGTCTCTCTGGTCATCTGATTGAAGAACCGAGATCGTAGAATTGATCCTCTCGGCGAGCTCTTCAAGTTGGACTGATTAGTTTCTCTCTTCGAGTAAGTTAAGTTTCTGCCCTCTTTTTGGTCTAATTTTGTTCTCTCTCGCATGTGAGTCATCTTTCACTTCCATGCCTTGTTTTAATCATCAGTATGAGTCTTTGTTGATTAGTGATCATAATGGTAGGTCCTGATCGTTCTTATGATATTTCTATGTGTAGATAGAGCATCCTGTGGAGTTAGATGCGTTTTGGTCTTCTTTTAGCGGTTTGGTCTGCAGATTCGCTTTGTTAGGTAAGGGAAGCTAATAGCTTTTAGAGTTAGCGAGTCATATCTTATATGATTATGAAGTATTTTGTATGCTATGATGAATTATGGATGTTTGTGATTGTGGTATGCTGATCTTTTAAATGATTGAATTGAATTGATTGTATTGTTTGAATTAGGGGTATTTGAGAAAGATGGAGTTGTTGGATCATGAATCTAATTGGTGTGATCTACTATAATTTAAAACTCTTTTTGACCATTGTCTATAGTAGAAGTACCAATTGGAGTAATGAAACAGGTCCAGATTGCTCAAAAACCTTAATTTGATGTTGTTGATATTTGATACAACGCTAAGCCTCACGTGGCAGCACTTAGTGCTCGTTTTTGCAAATTGATTGGCGCTGAGCGCTGGCTAGGTGATGCTGAGCGTTGATTTTTGCGAATTGATCAACGTTGGGCACAACTTTCTGGCGCTGAGCGCTACCCAATTTTCAACACTGCATCTTATTGGTAAAATGAAGATTCCTGCTTCGTTAACCGTCAGATTAAGTTGAAATTTTGACAGCTGATCCTAGACACGTGAGTCTTCATTTTGACTGGTGGGATCTTTGTTTTGAAGTCTGTGGTTAGAGAAATTATTTCCACCATTTGGATGTATTTCATGTATAGCGCCAATTCTCTGTTTCCTATTTTTGTTGTTTTGGTTACTATGGATGTTCTGTGTATACTTGAACTAGATTCTATAGTCCTTATTGATATGAATTGAGATAAAAATGTCATTATAGGTATATACGATGATAATTGGTATGAAATGTTGTGTGAGCATGCAAAGTTATGATGTTTAAGGAATTTCAAGGAGAAGTTCCTAGTGGTGATGGTTGTGGTGGTATTTTAGAGTATGCAATGACATAAGGACTTGATATTGGTTGGTATCCTGAAGCTCTAATAATCATTAATCCCCAAATATAGCAGAATGAGTTATGTCGTGAGGAGTAGCAAGAGATCCTAGTCACTGGACTTGATCAAGTCCTAGGCGCAAAGGGGATTTTCCTTGCGAGTGGTTGGGTGATAACCCCTTGAGGCCAAACTCTGTAGAGTTTGGGAACCATCCGCAAGTGTAGGCCACCAGGGGATCCGATGTCAGATGCATGTATCCGGATAATTAAGTTTAGTGTCAACTGCTTGTGTGATTTTATATCATAGTTATGTTTTAGAACATGATTGTAAGTATTTGGCAAGATTTCAATATAAATATGTATGATTATCTCTTTTGTGAATTAGCTTACCCTTCTTCTGTGTTTTTGTGTTGTTTTTCTTTCTTTTGCGATGATCGCCTATTGGTGGGAGTATATGTGGTTGCAGTGTCAGAAGCACCTCTAGAGGATGTGAGACATCTTTTAGGGTGATGGAAGGTTTTTGTGGGAGCTGTTGTGAGTGGTTCGTGCTTAGAATTAGAATTGATTCTTAATTGGTTTATATAAATGTTATACTTTTATATCCTATCTGTTTTAGGACTGTATTAATATACTTTATACACTGGATCTTTTGTTTTGACTCTCATAGTGAAACAATCCTATTTTATTAGTTTTTAAGATGCTAAAATTGGGATGTTACAGCTGGCTCCTCTTGGTCACATGCAAGGTCCTCCGTTGCCCATAAACTTATTGCCTTAAGGTTTTGGGTTAAGAGTGATGTCAATTCCGTATATGTGATTTGGGCTCATGTCCTATTGGTGTTGTATCTCCCTAGTGATCCTCTCTTGAAAAACCCAATAGTGGTATCAGCACTAAGTCCACATTGAGTAAAAATGAGAAAGTTAAGCACTGAATAAAGATGAAGGTCCATAAACTCATCGTCGTGTCAATCCCTTGTGCCCGCTATGTACGTGGTTTGGGCTCATGTCTCATTGATGTTGTATCTTCCAATGATCCTCTCTCGAAAGACAACGAGTCTTGTATAACTGGACTCACTATCAAATTCTCCGTCATGCAAAGCAAACGTGTCTTCAAGCTTGGATTGCCCAAACAAGTGAATGCTTTTTTACTTTTGCAAGTAGGTTTTGGGTTGGATGAGGTCGGGGTTCCGAATTGGGTGGGATTTGAGTAGTTCAAGCATTAAAGTTCCTTTGAAGAGATGGATTTGAGAGGAACATGTGTTTAAAAGGTAAAAGGAGTGAATTTGGAGATAAATTTCGAAAGTTAGTGAGTGATTTGAATGATATGATAAATTAAAAAAAATTATAATAGTTAGAATTTGGAAATTACCTAATTACCCTTACGATAAAAATAAAACTAAATAATTTTTAGATAAGTTAAAAATATTAAATTTTAATAATATTTTAGTTATTATACATATATATATATATATATTAATTATTATATACATATATCATTAATAATAATAATTGTTATATATTATTAACTATTATATTATATATATTATTATTAATTATTATATACATATATTATTAATAATAATTACTATTATATATATATATATAAATATATATTATTATTTATTTTTATTATTTTATTATATATATAATGTATTTTATATTTTCAAAAATTTTATATTATCTTGGATTTAGTTATTTTTATCAGAGTTTTAATATAAAATTTGTATTTGATCATGTCTCAAACTTTAATATTTTTTTGTCCCTAAATTTAAAAAATAATAAATATAATCATTTTAACCCATTTACGTTAAATATTTTAAAAGTGCCAGATGTGTTTTGTGTTATCATTTAAATTGTTTACATTGTCTAACACGCTCCTTCTTTAATATCTATTGAAAAATGCGTTTGACATAAAAAAAATTTAACACAATTAGGATAAAAGGATTATATCCACTCATTTGTAAAAAAGTTTATGGATAAAAAATGTATCAAAGTTTGGATGGTGACAAATTTAAATTTGACGTTAAAGTTCAAAGTCTAAAAACATACTTAATTCTTTATTTTGACACCTCCTAAAATTTGTTTGAAGATCTGTCACCTAAGATAAGTATGAATAAACTTCACACACTTGTTCATGTTCAACTTGATTTTCGAGATGATTATTGTTGATTGTTCTTGAATATATTATTTGATGTTTTAAACATTGATTTGGTTGGTTAATTGTTTGTTAAATTGATTATTTTTCATTAAAATTTTATTGTTTTAGTTTTTAATAATTTTATTACAAAGGATTTAATAACGTTTCACAGTTATTTCATATATGTGAAATTAATTACAAGTATGTATTTCACACTAGACAAGTAAAATAAACTGCCTAACTCTTTTTAACAGAACTAAAAGGCAAAAAACATGTTTTCAAATTTTCTTCGAATTCAAAGGAAAGCATACATTCCACATGATTTTCTAAGCAAGCAGTAGAACATAAACTTTAGAAAACGAACAAATAATCACTCCCCTTCATGCAGGAAGCATTTCTTCTCAGAGAATCTAATCAAACACAATATATTAAGATAAGAAAAAACAATCTTATCATGTAATAGTCCTTTAAAGTTTGAGATTATTTTACTTAAAGTTGATCATATATGATAAGTGAATAAAAGTGTTAATGCATATGTTAACATATATTGATGCTTAGATTTCACATGTCCTAGCAAATTTTATTGGCTTTTACAATAATTTTCTTAAAATCTATTCCTGATATGATTTCTTTTAATTGATTTTAAAGGTCCTTTATGCATAGGTTTTAAACTAGATTTGATTTTACTAAAATCTAATCCAATCATCAACAATATTAGTTCTTCCTCTCATGTATGTATTATTTGGAGAGCATTTTTCTTTTGTTGTGTATGAAAGTGAAAATATACAAGACAAGGTTACAAGAGCTGTGCCACAAGAGAAAATGGGGTTTGCCAAGTTACTCTGCCATGAAAGATGGTCCAGATCATATACCAAGCTTTAAGGCTTCTGTTCATGTCAATGGTGTCATCTTCACTTCATACAGTGCCTCTAGTTCCCTTAAAGAAGCTGAAAACAAAGCTGCCATGGTTGCTTTCCTCAGCTTCTATTCTGGTACTCCACCTCTTTCCTTTCTCAGTTTCCTTGGAAAGTTGGTTTCTTTACTGTTTTTTCTTGATAAACATGAAAGTCTTGAAGTAGTGAATTCCTGTTATGTGAAGGGAGTTGTCTACTTTATTCCTTAGATTATTATCACCTGACATCTTTCAGATGGCAAGTGTCCTTTTAATGTCTAACATTGTTACTAACTAAGAAGAATGTAAGAGAAAAAAAAAAATCAGGACCTATATAGTTCAATTACATAGAGGGAACTCTATTTTATGTATTTTTCGTTCAGCTACAGTTTTAATACTTGCTGTGACCAAGAAATACGTTACAAACAAAAAGTAATATGACAAATTAGTTAAATTGCCATCTTAGTTCCTAATCTTTTACACTTATCCTCTCATGAGGAAAAATTTATTAAAAGTGAATATGTTTTATACTGATGTTTTCCAGGTAAAAAATATAGAATGTCTCGGTAAGTTTCTTTTGTCTTATCTTTTTTAGAATGTCTTTATATAAAAAAAATTCAGTTTAAAAATAGTTGTTCGATCTCTATATTATATATAATATCTGAATGTTTACTTGTTATTCGGTGTGAAGAAAATTTTACCTATGGAAGGCATTTAGATTTTAAATTGATCAACTTCGTTCAAAGGTCAAATCTATTCTTGTGTTCACATGTATGTTCGTGTGTTCTGTCTATTAGAATTAATTGACGAATTAATTCTATTAATGACTTATTTGAAATATTATTACGGATCCAATTGTGATTTAATAAAATATAAAGACTTATTGGTTATTATTATGGAAAATGATAATAAAATAAAATAAAGATAAGATAAAATAAAATAAAAACCAGCTTGATGGACATTGGTATATAAAAGGATTGGAGTTCTGTCTACGGTCATAAGGTTCTTTTCACAGTAACCCATCAAGAACGTGTGAGAAGAGAAAGAAAGGCAAAGAGATAGATTGGAAAACGGTGATCAAAGAGCACACAGGAATATATATTGAAGAAAGCATATTCTATTTACAGGATCTCCCATGGATCAAGGTTAGTGCTCTAATGTTTTATCGTGTGAGAATCATAACTCTTCAAGATCCTTTATTAGTTTTACAATGTCTTCATTAAAATTTGCTACAATTGTATATGGATTTTTATCCTCTTATCCAGGGTGACTCTGATTCATTCAAGACTTCAGTAATAAAATTAACTAAGAGAGAAGGCTTTCACAAACCAACATATAAAACTATGCAGGCTGGTTCTCCCTGCAAAGCCATCTTTCTTCTCTACCTTGGAAGTAGAGGGTGAGGAATTTCATGGAAAGGGATGTAGATTCAAGAAAGAGGCAGAAGAGGATGCTGCAAAGATGGCTTACATTGCCTTAAAAAAGTGTAAGTTCATTGTCCCACTTCATTGGTGTACATCCCTAATTTTGCTTCCATGGATAAGAAACACTGAGGAAATTTTGATATATCACCAAAAACTTTACCTCTACTTTTGTGTATTTTGAATGACCTGAACTTAAATCATGACTTCTATTTAAGGCATGACATCTACTTAAATCATGATATCTCAAACGTTGGATGATGGTTCTAGATCAATTATACTATTTTGTGAAATCCTAATATAAATTTTACACCAATTAAATGACCTTGTGGAGACTCCCCCACTCACTATTTTTAATTTTTTACTACCAGTGATGTGTGATCAACATGATTTTGCTAAGAATATTGTGCAGCGAAAGAGAAGTACGAGGTCACTTCATCGTACAAATGGTAATGATGCTGATGTTTCTCCCGGTTTTCCTCAGAAACTTGGTGGCACTGTGTATATTGAAAAATCTAGTGATGATGCTTTAAATGCTAGGAAAGGTAACAGCGATGCTAATGTGCCTTTTGAATTTCTTGTTAAACGCTTGAAAACTGTTCCTTGTGGAAATTATGCTCAAGATGGTTTCAAAGATAAGGAAAATATTGATGCTGAAGTTCCAGCAAGATGTAAATATTTGTCCAACCAGAGTTCTTCAGCCTCTACTGTAGATTACAGAAATGCTAAAAGAATGTCACCACAGGCAAAACTGGTTGGGAAAGATACTGTTGAACCATTGATTTTGAAGGAAGAGTGAGCCTATCTGGGGCTCAAGGTGAAAGCTATAATTGTGTATCTGGAATGAATGTAATCGATCTTGAACAGAGAATAAAAAAACTGGAGACAGTGATCGAAAAATTAAAGATAACAAAATTTGGTCACTATTGAAAAAATTATTAGCTTATCAAACCAAAACCTTACTACTTGTTAACATGTATTTCCTTTTATATATACTTGCAGAATAACATGACATGAATGTTCAGAAAAACAAGTTTAACATGATACTATTACTATAGGATCTTAGTTAGCACTGGTACACTGTCCTAGATATATTTCACAGCATTACAGAGCCAATGCATTTAGACATAATTCAGCATCCTTCTGACCTTTTAGACTAAAAAAAACGATATATGAATGCAGAATATGAAATAAACATCATTCCTGTTAGTCTAGCCGATTGCAATGCCATGGTAGATTTTACAGATTCCAAAATGTTCATATTCATTGCGCACTGTTAGAATATATAAGATGGTTAGTAATTTGAGTAACTGTTCTGATTGCACGGTTGAATGTTTATGGTTCTGCTTATTACTAACTAGAATGCACTCTATTGTTATATTTATGCCCAGACCTACACTGGTGTATGAGATGGTTGTTTTCCATTTGGAAATTGATCAACTTTTGTATATATAATATTGGTTCATTTAGACAAATTTTTTTACAGTCCTTTGAACAAGTTCAAACAAAAATTCAAGTTCCCTCCTGATGTAGTTTAGAGAATTAACTCGGGAATCAATCCAAGATGGTAATCTTAAGCATGTATTTTTATCTTTGCTAAAATTAAAATGAAAACAATGGGGAAATGAACGATTAAAAGGATGTATATACCTAAACTTAACCTAATGCGTGCTATTCTATGAGAATGCAAAAGGCAACTAATGATGATACAAGAAAGCTGAAAACAGTGCAGGCTAGCAACTTTAGAAACTGTTGATAGACGTTCACAGAGAGATCCAAATACTCATTTTTATGATCTAATGCATGCAACAAGTCTAATTTGCCTTGCTAATATTAGATATGCAATTATGATGCAAAATGGAATGCAAAAAAACTGAAACCATGCATGTGAACCCAAAGCTGGCAGAGTTGGTAGGAACAGATGTTAATGCAGATTCTAGATGCTAGCGGAGATTCTCCCTATGCAGTACTTCAACAAGTCTAGAATGATATGAAGGAATAAACAATGCTCTCTAATCCTGCAAGAAAAGGACAGAACCTAAAATCACTCTTTGCACCTGTTGTGTATCAGATTCGAAGTGCATACATGTTTCTCAAACTTCTATTCCCTGAGGAATTACATTACTACCTATTAGTGACAATAAATAGGTTGTGTGAGACAGGAATTTCCAAATGACATAAGATCTTTTATTTTATTGAAAAGTTTGCTGAGTACCTACACTTGATGTTAAAAGTATCTTATGCATAAGTAGGAAAAAAATAAGAAGGAAAAAAAACATGAACTTCTGATGTGTCAGAGTTAGCTACAAAACCAATGAGTGACAAACAGCAGCAGTTAAATGAAAAGAAAGGATGGGAGTGGATGAGAGTCAGAGCTCCCTCAAGCAAGAGAAACTCTATGCTCCAATTTCTAATTATGATCCTCCAAAAAGATACTTCTTCATCACTACATCATTTCTTATAACAGAAATGCACACATCACACTCCATGCAACCAAAATTCATGTTTCTACCCTTTCTAACTTTTACAAAAGAAAAACAAAAATTATTAACTACATTTGGGCTTGGGCTTTCGTTGATAAGTCCAAAATGGCTTATCCCATTCTGAGGCATGGTTCCTATCAATGTCACCATGCATAAAATTGGCCTTGCCCTCAAGGACAAATTCTGGAAAGCAGGAGCAAATAGAATTAGGATTCCCAAGTAGCCTCTTGCCAATTTAAATTCACAATCTGTATAAATTCTAACATAGTTAATCCTTGTTAATCGTAAGGCATAGAAACTTAAAACAACTTGAGACAAAAATAGATTGAATTAAACAATGGCCGTGAAGTACAAAAGCAGAATCAAATACACTTGGTAATTTTCTTAGCTATTCTTTTAACCAGTTCCATACAAGTCTGCACATAATTTGAATTTGCTTGAGTACAAGACAATATTCAAGTTTCAAAGAATATTGTTACTTAGGTCAAGAGAATTATCAATGAATTAAACAAAATTCAAATATCTCATTTTAACATAACCATTGCTAATAAACAAGTAAAGGCAACTACACATGTTGTACCAAAAGAGGGACCATCGCATCAAAATAAGCAGCAATATAAGTTAGCAATCTACACATTCTGTTCTGCTAGCTAGATTCAGGAACTCTGCTCTATAATGGCAAAAAAGGATTCTTGGTCTTCATTTACAAAAAAGGACACTATGGTTCAGCTTTGACTCCAATATTTTAAACTTTATGACCTAATTTTTCTGCTTTAAGCTTGGCAACCACTCTTTCAAGCCTCCCAATCCGGCTTTCAAGATCAGAAGCTATTTCTTCTATGCATGAGCTTGTATATTTCCTTTCCACATCACTGACACCATCTCTATCAAAAAATAAATTCTTGATTTTGACTCCATTTCAGTTGTCTTTGACACTTCTTGATTCTTCGGCACTTAAGGATGGAAAAACAATAGATACCGGACCAGAAACATTTTCAACTTCTTCATCACCAACACATGTATCTTCACTTGAAGAACTGGACAACTCAATGACTGGAGGCTTTTTCATTTCATCAAAATCATTTTCATGTTTTCTCTTAATCTTGCTAGTAAAACCAGGTGGTGGGCCACAGGATAGGCTGCTCTCTTTCTTCACATATAATGATATTGGTGACGCATGTCTTGAGCTAATTTCAACACAATCATAATGTTTGTTTCTTTCCTTACTTTTATTTGATTGCTTCCACCAATGATAGTACCTAGAAGTAACACTCGGCTTATTGCGGGCACATAACGCAATGTACAAATTTGTAACAGAGAATAATAGAGAACTGGTACCTAGTCATTTTTAAAAAAAGTTCATCTTCATTGAAGTGGTTTTCCATTTGGTTGGACTTGATCAATGATAGTAGAAAGAGGGTTGAAAGAATAGAGAATCTGTTTCAACTCAGGGTTGCGATGGACTGGACATGGATATTAATAGCAGAAAAAGGCACATCAAAAGACAAAACGATTGCAATTAGATTTGACAACAATATTGTCATTACTGATCTTTTTGGAAAACGTACAAACAATTAATATTATGAGTATAGTTACTTTAGAATATTAACTATATTAATAATCGTATAATATAATATAATATAATATAATATATATATATATATATATATATATATATATATAAACTCTGGTATATAATATTTATACTTATAATATAATATATATAATATATGTCAACTCTAGTGTATAATATATATAGTATATATATTAATAACTATAGTATTAAAATAACATATACACCTACGCATATATTATGTCACTAAAAAAAATATCAATAAAAATATACGATAAAACAAAATATAAACAAATGAATTAAAAATTTGATTGAAAATATGGTACCAATATAATTATTTATATTGATACATTAACAAATACTAAATTTTTTAAGCAATTCATAAAATATGATAATTAATAAATTATAAAATTAAGAGAATGATAAATATATAGTTATTTATATTCATATCTATTTTTTTAAGGTTAAAGTGAGTACACAAAGCAAAATGATTCAAAATTGTAAATGGCATCCAATTTTGTTGAGACAACTTCAAAAATGTCAACAGTTATTTGGTTAACCAATATAAATTATTTTCGAAAATGATACTAAATAATCAAAGCATTTTTGGAAATTCGTTGTTCATAAAAAATATTTCATTATATTTGTAGAAATTGATGTTAACAAATATTTGAAAATATATAAATGTAAGTAATAAACGATTTGTAGAAACTTGATGTAGCTGGCAGTTTTTTTTGTTGACACAACTTCATAAATGTCAACAATTATTGGTAAACCAGCGGAGATTAAATTGGAAATAAAAAATAATTAATAAAACATAAACGCATAAAATCATTAGCAAAAGCAGAAGTAGTTCAATACAAATTACAGACAGACGGAGTAGTACACATATTACAATCACAAAATACCATAAAAAAATTACTTGAAATATAAAAAGCAACATTATCTATAAAATCAATAATTTCTCCTTTTTAATATTTCTCTTCAGAATCTTCAATGGAACATTGTCTTCTTCGATGGATTCAAGTAATATAGTCTTGTTGTGAGATTTTCTCTTCTGTTTGCATCATCATTCATGTAGCTAGCATGATTATGGTGTTGAGAATATAAAATAATATCAACACAATTTGACTCTGCTAGCAATTTGTCATTGCAAAAATAACCACAAAATAATGTTGAGCAATAACTAATATAGTTCACAAACAGAAACTTCAAGTTAATGTTTTGAAAAAAAACAAATTAAAAACAACAACAAATATTGTTCATCAGTACATGCAATTAAAAGCAGCAAATGTTTTCCAAAAAAATAACATCACCAAATAAAACACAAATAAAGTCTAGTACAATTTTGAGATTGAAATAACACAAATCACTTTTCAATTTTGATGTTCTTCTTCAACATCTTCACTGGGATCTTCTTGTTTTCTTGAACCAAAGATCGATTCTTGTTTTCTTTGCGCGTTAACTCATCAATTTCAACATCAATTACTACTTTATTGATCAAGGCCTCCTCTATAGAATCATTTTCTGATGCTATAGTGTTCAAATCATCAGTTAGAGTATCCACATCATTTGATTCTTCAGTGAATTTGATCAGTAAATCCTATAAATAAACTTGAAAAAGTAAGAATATATCAAGTTTTACAAAAAAAAAGTATAGTTCTAATAGTTCTAATCTTCACATACCTCTACAATGGTATCAGATGAGATCTCATTTGTAATCTGCTTAAGTTTGCTTTCTTCTTCATTTGTAGTGTATAGATCCTAACAAAGATATTCAAGTACAAAAAGAGAAAAATTAAAATTATATATATGATAAGACGTTAAAAGAAATAAATCAGATCTTACCAAAGACTTAACTTCAAAATCACTAAAGCTTTCAATGACTTTTTCATCCATGCATACTTTTTTAACTCTGAATGATTGATCAAATTTGCTATTATAATCATTCTTGCACTCAACTTTGAACAGATAGGTCTTATCAATGAGGACTTCAAGCTCTTTAGGAAAGTTCCCAGAAGCAGTGTTCTATTAAAAGAAGTACAAATAGAAATGATTTAAATAATTTGAAAAGAAGTCAAGAATATAGAATGATTAAGAATTTGTTTCACTACATAGGAAACTTAACCTTGTCTTGTAAGTCAAGAATATCATAGCATGTTTTCTTCAACATTACACTTGAATCACGGTCAAACACAACAAAAGTTGTAGAATCAGTAGCATCAATTACACGAAGTCTAAGTTTGTACCTAAAAATAAATATTAGGAAAATTATTCATTTATTATTTAAATTAAAATTAAAGTAAAGTTAAGTATAAAATAAATTTAAAATCACAAATTTGAAGATTAATAATATTACCTAGGTGTAACCTTAATGACATGTTTGTTGCAGATACATGCTGTGTACCACCAATCATCATGATCTAGAACATGTTTGATAGTGGCTTTAACTACAAAAGTACTTGCCTGGGTAGAGCAAAAAAAAATAAATTAAAGCATATGCACGGTATTCAAACAAAACAATTTAAATGCAAGATAGAGTAAAGAATTCAACCTGTTTAAAATCTTTAAGACCTTCAATTGAACATCTAGGATGCAGCTTAATGAAATATTCTTCTAAGCTAACTTTTGAAGCTTGACATAGTTGGGTAAAAGGTTAAGAAGGAGATTCAGTACTATCCCACATCCTACAATATATATATATATATATA
>Ga0214544_1008341_pt1 | contig 17323 bp, 7 predicted proteins | sample CNSS3metaG_FD_160074 | JGI IMG/M metagenome (GOLD analysis project Ga0214544, IMG submission 160074) | Root nodule microbial communities from cowpea collected in UCLA plant growth center, Los Angeles, California, USA - CNSS3 | ecosystem: Host-associated > Plants > Roots > Nodule | place: USA...
TATATATATATATATAAAATCTTAAGCTTAAAAAAATATCCATGATTATTGTTAAGATTAAGAATATAAACTTACAAACTATATTCTAAAGGAAAAAAAAAATGTTCTTGGTCCTTGGAATTTGACCTTAATTAAAGAATAGTCTTTGTTCGAAATTTGGTCACCTAATCATTGTTTGGTCTCTGCACTTTTAAATTTATTATTTTTTGTCTTTATTTCTAAACGACGTTAAAAATAACAAAGGATATGCCACATGTTATTTACTTTCTTTTTTATAAATTAAAAAACTAGTGTCTACATAGCCAAAGTTTTACACGAGAATAAGAAAACATATATTTTTGGTCCCGGGAATTTTAACTTAATTTGAAAATTGTCTCGAACCAAAACTTTGTCATTATTTGGTTCTACATATTCAAAATCATTGTTAATATATATAATAATAATATTACATATTTATTAATAGTATTTATTATTATATATTAATAATAATATTAATATATATGTAAATAATAATTAATAATATTAATATACAAGTAATAATATTAATAATAATTAATAATATTGTTATTTATATTATTAATAATAATGTAATTATTATTTATGATTATAAGAATATATAATAATATTAATATTATTAATAATATAATAATATTACTGATATATAATTATTAATAGTATTATTATTATTATATATTATTATTAATTACTATTAATATTATTACTCATATATTAATATATATAATTTTTTAGTTATTAATAATATTATATTAATATTAATAATAATTATATATTAGTATTATTATTATATATTATTAATAATTATAATATAATTATTTATTTTAATATTATTAATAATAATATATTATTATTATATAATAATTATAATACTTTTAATGATTATATAATAATATTATTATTAGTAATAGTATTATTATATATTAACAAGAATTTTGAATATGTAGGGATCGTGATTAATTTTTGACCAGAAATCATTTTCAAATTAAGTTCAAATTTTAGGAAGAAAAACATTTTTTTTCAATTTTCATGAAAAGTGTAGGCATATGCTAGTTTTTTTATTTTATAAGAATAATTAAATAATATGTGACATACCGTTTGTTATTTTTAACGTCGTTTAGGAATAGGAACCAAAAATAATAATTTTGAATGTGCAAGAATTAAACAATGACAAAATTTTAACCAAGAACCATTTTCAAATTAAGATCAAACTTCAGAAACCAAAAAAGATATTTTTCCTATTCTAAAACTAATGATTAATTTCTCTTATTTTATAGATATTATTTTAGTTCGACCATGTAAAATATATTTAGATAATTAAAACTTAAAAGAATATTTTTCAATAAATACATTGTAAATTTCTCTCCTACACACTTTCTTCTTGCCGTGTCCATCCCACCCACCATTGCCACGAAGGATTCCCCCTAAATCACTTCTCGTTTCATATTATTCTTGGTTATTGTTTATGTTGTAATTTTGATGTTTTTATATCTCTATTCTTAGTTTACTTTGATAATTTTCATAGTATAAATTGATAACAAAAATTTTATTCCAGAATTTGTTCTATCTTATTATATATCAAACATTGTCGTGGTTTTTCTTCCTAAATTTTGTTGAACTATGTCAATAAAATAAAAGAATACATATTTAAACATAGTTTTAAAAATTAAACATTTCATTTTATGCTTTAATTATTTTCGTTGAACATTGTCCTTATTTTTCTTTGAGTTTATTTAGTTATAACTATTGCATAGGAAAATCATTGAGTGAATGTCCTACACCTTCTCTCTCTCCATTTAAGCCTCCACTTTTGGAGGTTCTTAAATAAAATAAAGGCCTATAGAGAACAAAATTCATTCTACGAGTGTGGAGATACGTGAAAAAAAATATGTTCTTATCGAAGTTTGAAGTATTAAATTTTACACAAGTGACAAAATTCAAATGTTTGCTTGAATACTTTTAATTTGTAAGTAAAACATTTGAATTAACAGAGAAGACTTATTCTCGAAATGGTTGTGTAGTGTAAGAGGAAAAAAAAAACTTGTTGGTTGCCTTTTTGGTTAATTAATTAAAATAACTAAAATAAATGTTGTACTTTATGGCCTATTGTCAAACCATCGGTCAGGCGGTTCAAGGATAAACGGTTGCAGACCACCTGTTACAGGCGGACCTTTCCTTGGGTTGTTGATGTGACAATTTCTCCGAAGTGTTTTAAGGGAGCTCACGATCCAACGACCTCCGCACAATTGAATTTTGTTTTCACATGTATGGAGACAACCGCCAGGACGCACAGTACTCCGATTAGGCGGACGCAACAAAACTGAATCAGTAAGGTAAAAGTAAATTAAAGTAATATAAGTCAGCAGTAATCACGTTTAAAAAATAATTGAGCCATGATTAAGAATACTCTAATCATATACCCATACCAAAAACTATAAATAGGAGCCCAAGACAGGTGGGTGAGAACTTTTACTCGCATTTATTACAACATTAATTGCTATATCCCGATCAGATTTAAACTGACTTAAGCATCATAGTCTTTCAGACATATACCCGATCGTCCGACCAACCGAGCGAAAAGGGGTAAAGAAATCAAACAGAAAAAAGAACAAAACAGCAAGCAGAGGAGAATATCGGATAAAAGAACTTAAGGGTAATTTGAGTGTTGAAAATAGGTGTTTGGTCCCAATACCCAAAACAAATGTTTATTGTATTATTTTTCATTAATAACTGTTAGTTTACCATGACAATTAAAAAATATTTCACAATTTGTCCACTGTCATTCTAGTCGATTGAATATACCTGAATAACAATTTTATTATTATCCAGATTTAAACTCCAACATTAGCAACTTTTTTCACTCTTTTGTAGTTGATATAATCAAATTTGAACAAATATTTAAGATATTAACCACATGAACATATATTAACATTTTTCAGATTTGGTTCATTTTCAGTTTTGGGGATAGTAATTTGAGTCATAAAATTTGTGAGCGGTTGATTTTACACCCAACGAAGAGTTATTAAAGTTTATGAGGCATTTAAAAGGTCCGTTGGATTAAATATAGGATTGGTCCACGAGAATGTGAACAAGCAACTCGTGAAATATTTTTGTATTAGCATGACACTAATATTGGATTAAAAGAAAATACTAATTAAGCAAAAACTAATAGCATTCTTTTGATTGTTACAATTATTTGACTAAAAGGGCGGTTATTAATTATTGCATAAAACATTTCATAAGGGTTGACATTACATGTAAAATAAATGGCGTTTCGGTAATTGAGGATTTAATTTCCTCTCACCACACAAAGTCATAATAAAGAGTAATTTTCTCTTTGTAATACATCCAATTAGAGAGATTAATTTGTTGCTTGTTAAGAAATATTTATAACATTTTGCGTTAAGTTTGTTAACAATTGCCACACAAGATTGATTATGTTAAATTATTCTTTTTTTCTTTCAAACCCTAAACACATTAATCTCCTTTCTCTATACTTTCAAAAGTGATGATATTTCCAAAGAAATAAAAAAAAAATCAAGTTGGAAAGATAATTTAAATTTAGGTGGTGATTGAAGTTATTGAATAAAGTAATATGGACTTATAGTCAATGCTAATATGTTTTAGTAACCTAAATCTAACATTACTTTGCATTAGTTAATGATAGAGTCACTAGTGTCCTTCTATAACCTCCACTTTGTCTTACTTATGGTACGTGTTTTCTCCATAAATTTTGTAAGACATTAGTTTCAATTTTATGACTAACTCTAAGTTGTCGGCAATTTTTTCAATACAATGCATTAAATTTGGGCAATACTATAGCGTGATGCTAAAATAAAATTAATAAATAATATTTGATAAAGCAAAACAATATTTGATAAACTAAATTAATTGAGTCAATGAAACATGCCCCATAAGAGAGGTTAGTATTAGTGTGGTGTAGGTCCATTTTTATCTTTATCTAATCTTATAGTTTAAAAAAACTATAATTAGAGGCTGGGTGGTGTTAGGTAGGGTTGGCAATGTGGGCCGGCTTGATCCGTTTGGGTCCGATCCGCATAAGGCCCACACAACTTGGGCTGGTCCGTCCCGTCCCGCATACTTTATGCGGGCTGTAAACACTAGCCCATCTCGCATATTTCTTGGTCTGCGGGCTGTCCGCTTTTTTTTTTTTAATTTTTATGATAAAACTTTCAATGTTTAAAATTTAGAAAACTTTAAGAAGTTCACAAAATTAAGTAAAGACTTTGGGAAATTGGATGATAAATTGATAATTCAGCAATTTCATCATATTCATACTATGACATACACAATGTATTTTTTAAATTTTAGCACATTACAAAATACATAATACTTGTCTTTTTCAGTTATACAAGAATTTGAAACGTTAATGCAAAAGTTCATAAAAATAGTAATTAATATATACAAGTGTAATTTTTATTTTATTTTATGCAGGTTTGCGCGTCGACCCGACGAGCCAGGCTCTAATTGTCACCCCTAGTTAGGATTCTAAGTTTCCATCTTTTGATCCGTTCCCACCTGATCGGTATTCCATTCATTAGTCATTAATATTAATGTACATTTGAGAAGTAAATTTTGATATTGTGGTTAAAATTTTTTAATTACTTTAATAGAGAAATATCACTCAAATAAATACAGTGAATCTACACAATGAATAGAAAAATATTCATACGACAATAATTATTAGATATTTGGTTAAATAAGAATAGTAATGAAAAGAAAGAAAAATATTTTGAATGCTCTATAACTTAAGATTTTCATAGTACTTGGTTAGAATAACTATATGAAAAATGATCGTTCGACAATTTTCTCATACAATCTGAATTAACATTTTTTAAGTAATTTATCATTTTTTTATCTATATTTCAAAATCATTTAAAAAATGTCATTTCATATTATAAGAGAAAATTATCAAATTTTCGTTATGAAAATATTATTATCCTAATTATATTTATGAAAATTTGAAAATAATGTTTTCAATAGTTAATACATTCACCACAAATAATTAAATACAAATATAATTTTTATTTTACAAATTAGTTCAATAAGTTAAATTATGATTAAAGTTAACTTTCATCATAGTCTATTATAATAAAATTTATTAGATTTATTGTATTACCTCTATCAATAAACTACAAATATATATATATATATATGATCTCACACTTGAAATATCCTATATACTCAAAGTACCAAAGTACCAAATTATATAGATTTTACGTGGATTTGAAATAATAGTAAATTAGAAAAATATAAATATTTCAACTTATAGAATTTTTTTAAAGTTGAACTAGATTTAAAATACACGTAATTGACCTCAGTTTGGTGAAAGAAAGGTGAGAATAGAAATAGAATACTGAAGTGAATGAATGAGAGATTCTTGCTTATGTTGAGAAATATATACATGGGATTAAATCTTTTCTCGGTTAATGGTGCGATAATTGGTAGAAAAGCAGTTGAGCCTTTTTGGCGGTGATCAAATACAGTTTAGGGACTAGGATTGGATTGCTAAAACATAAGACTTATCCAAAACAATGCAACTTCAGAGAATTGATATTAAAATTATACATGTCTGAGTCAGACCAAAATGTTAAAACATTGTACGAGTACTAGGTAGAGTACATGCGTTAATTTGTAGATCGTTTAAAACATGGAACGGTGTAGCGGCAGAGAGATCGAAAAAACGATGATCTTTAGGAGTAGGCAACGAGTGGAGGACCACCATATCCAAACACAAGAACTCAAATTAGCGTAACGAAAACCGTAGTTTGATGTTGTGATTGGAAATATTGCAGAGTGTGGCGGGCGAAGAATAGTGAGTCACAGTTGAAGCGTTTAAATTAAAGGCATAGCCTTAATTATTATTCCAACTAATTTGGACAAAAGTGGAGGGTCAGCAACATATGCCTGCTATTTATTCAAGAGTTAACTGTTGGTGTTGCTGAATGAGGGTGACATCAGAGGGTAATGGCTAATTAAAATTAGAAAAATAATTTTTTAATTATTAAATTTTAAAAACTTTTTCAATTTTTTAATTAGTTTTTATTTTTTTATTTTTAATATTTTAAAATTATTTAAAAAATAATATCTTATATTATAAGAAAAAATTGTCATAGAGTAATAAGAGAAATTGATATCTGTGAAGAGGTTGAGATGCACATGGGACGGTGGGGGGCTCCTAATTTAGGTCTACCGGTACTTGTCCACATCTATCAAAAAATTTAAATTAAAAGCTCGCTACCTTATTTCTTTCTCTGCTTACGTGTCTGCATGAATAATAACAATAATGCAAACACAAGAAGATGAAGAAGAAGAACAAGAAGGTGGAGAGAGAGAGGGGCCTGCTTGTTATGGACTTTTTCAAAAATCTGCGTGGAGCTTTCACGATCCATCAGATCGTGCAAGATACGCTATTTGATGCTTCTTCGTTTAATGGGTGTCACTGTCACGACCCACCAACTATGGGCTTCACCCCTATGTCGAAGGCCCAGTCGGTTGGAGCCAGGCCTCTTGGGCCCCACGCTACCCCTATTGTCTTCTCCTTCGCTCCCACCACCATCCCTTCTTGCACACACAAACACACGCGCACATCTTATCTCCACCTATTATTGCGTCTCTACTACTGTGCAATCAACTACTACCGTTAGTTTTTCGTTTTCCGCCATTAACAACATTCACACTTATTACTCTTCAATAACTTCATTTTGACTTTTCTTTAACTTATACTTTAAACTATTTTTATTTATTTATATATCATGAAAATTAATTGATGGCTCTAACTTTTTTTTTTTATATTATCAAACTTTAACTGAATTTGGTTCAAATTAAAAGAAAACAAAAATCAATCCAAACAAGAACAAACTTGTTAAATTTAGATGAATTATGGGACGGAAAACTGATTAAATCTGCCGCAATGGAAAAAAAGAAGAAGAATCAGTTGAATTATATTTATGAATTTTTACGATATCATTTGTTTTTTTTTAATATATATTTTAAAGAAAAAAGAGCTACTAAAAAGGTTAAATGTAGCTAAAAAAGTGGTAAATGTAGAAAAATTAAATCCGCTTGGATGCAATATAGCCCAACCCACTAAGAAAACAATATAACTATGAATTAAGCCCAAGAAAGTATAATTTTAAATTATGAGATGTTATAATAGGTGTACGTTTTTCGTTTAATTTTCACATTTTCTTATATTTTTTAACTTTTTTTACAACAATACCCAAACAAAAATCGCATTTTTTTTGTTATATCAACATGTCAAATGAAAGTACATTTTGGTTGTGCACAGCGAATTCGTCCACCCTGTTTTTGTTTATGGAATTAGCATCTGTTGTGTTTCGATGGTCACAATTTTGTTCAAGATATTTTCTTAAAAAAAGAAAAAGTTGTGACCTTGAGGGAATGAAAATAAGGAAAAAAAAATGAGAAAAAGACAGAGATAGTGATGAAGCACAGTACGTGGCAACCTGTTCTCGTTCTTCTCTTCCATTCCCAATGAAAATTGACGTCGTTAATTTGCGACAATTCTTTGTCTGAAATTGGTAAGAAAAAGGTGTAATCAATCAGAAGAGAAGAGAAGAGAAAGATGGAGCTGTGGAACAGAGCCAGAAGCTTTGCGGAAGAAGCAGCGAAACGTTCGAATGATCTGTCCTTGGGAGCTTCCAAATTGAGCGACATCATTACAGAAACCACCAAAGAGATAGCGGCACAAGCTTCAAAGCACTTGCCGCAACCTTCGCTCACAACCGACGTCGATCTCCAGCGTTTTGGCATCACCGAAGAGTTGAGAGAGTTCGTCAGAGGGATCACCATCGCTACCTTTGAAGATTTCCCCCTTCAAGGTCTTTTCTTTTCCTTTTATTGTCTCTCTGGATTAACATTTGCTTCCTTATAGTGAGAAATGGAAATTAGACTACGTAGTGAATATAGTTTGCAATTTGTGTCATATTCTAAAGTGAAAACGGGGGCATTTTATTCTCTACCATTTTTTTTTTGTTATTTAAAACCTATTTTAAATGTTTTTTCATTCCAAAATTTCCGTCATTATCAAACACTAATAGTTCATTACAAATGCTACCTACCATGTTTGAATTCTGTATCACTCGGCACCTACTTTCCTTTATTTCACGGGAGGATCTTATCGCAGTTTTGGTTTCCATCCATTTTCAGATGATACGGAATTTTCTGATGTTCCTGCGGTTTCAAATGTCAGGCAGGATCTAACTGATTGGCAGGAAAAACATGCCAGTCTTGTTCTTTCTACCGTCAAGGTAGCATCTTCTGTGTTTCTGTGAATCAAAATGTTATCAAAGCTGTGCATGGCATGTCTGCTTTTATCAATGTTAATGCGCCGCGTGTTTTCACAATGCTTTCATTAAGTTTAAGAGAGGCACCCATTATCAATTTTTACTGGCATGCAAATAATGTTTGGCTTAGAAGTACTGATTACTTTTTATTTAAGGAGTTTAGTTTTAGACTCTTGGACATTTTTTTTTTCATCAATCATGTTAACTTGAAAACTTGACATGTTAGTATTCTACACCACCTCACAGAAGAAGAGCAGAAAGAGAAAACGAGAGGGGAAAGGAGACCCGAGAGAAAAGTGAATCTCATTAACAGAATTGAATGGTCTCAGTTGATTAGAATATGTACATACTATGCTATTAAAATACATCTTAAAGAAAGAAAAATTAGTTACAGCTTAACAGGCTAATCTTGAAGTCCACTAACAGAATTAGTTGTATATAAGATTCATATGGGATCAGTGGGATTTTCATCCTTATTGTCTAATAAGGCCCCAAAAGCCAGAGCATGTATGTGATACAAGTTGGACTTGGACAAGTTCTCACGAAAGAAACATGAATGTATAAGTTCTGTCAACATATCAACCACTTGAGCAGAGGAAGGAATGAGTAGAAAATGAATAAGACCTTCTTGAAGCTTTCTCGGAATAAAATGAGACTCAACTTCTATATGTTTTGTTCGACAAAAAAATAGTAGAAATCCCACTGTACAAATCATTACACAAATACTGTGACTATTGTAGGTCACACACAAGCAATTAAAGACTCTATACTCTGTCTCTAAACCTGGACATTGTAGCTGTCTTTTCAAATTTCCAGGGAAATAAAAATATTTCCCATGAATCACAAGGTTTGAAACATTTGAGTAATATGACAACAAAGCTGTCAACCTGTCATGTAATAAGTATCCCGTTCTAAAATGTCAACGATTTTTTCATTATCAGTATCTATACAAGTTTTATGGGTATTTCTAACCTTATTATGAATAAAATAGACCGTACAACCTACTTTCTTTCAATCGTCCTATTTCTGTCTTTTGACACATGATGGATACTCGAAGTCCTCAATTGTTAAAGATTGTGTAACCTCTCAGCTGTACCACTCTCCTTGGCTGCATCTTAACAACGAAGTAGATGAAAGAATGGCAAAGTGTTAAGCAATTATGATTTGTGGTCAATTTTAGAATAGAAATCAAATTGCCCTTAAAAAGAGGTGCATATGAAACACTAGTTAAAGTGAATGAAGGAGGGATTTGAACCATAACATTTTGATTAATACTTACATCAACAAAATTGCAGGATTAATACTTTGTGATCTGAGGGTGTTTACATAGATCTCGCCCATTCATGATAACTTTCACTGTTAGTGGAGAATGAACCAATACCAGAGCAGGATTTTCATTTCTGTTATGGTAATAAGGATGAGGTGATTTAAATTTCCATGTGCAATCATTATGCAATTATAGGCTCAAAAGAAATTTCAAAGGAGAATAGTCAATGATAAAAATTATTTGAGATCCCATATCAACTAGAGATATAATAAAATTGTAATATATAAGTTGATGCATATTTCATCTTACAAGTCATTTTTGTATGGTTGAATTAGGTTTAAATCACTTTTAAAGAAAATAAAAGATTCTATCCTAATAAGGTTTGTTGAAGTTTATTGTGCCTTTTGCTACCATATTGTATTCTACACCACATCTCAGAAGAGAAATTAGGAAAGTTGAGTATGACAGTCCGGATAGATATTGGATAAGTAATAATTTACATCTAAATCTTTTGTAGGAATTACTAAATAATGTTCTTCTTTTCTGCTTTAACTTTATTTGCTTAGCTACAATGAGTTATTGGTGACATAAAAAAGTTATGCAGCCATTGGAATGGGAAGTGCCTAATACTTGTCCAGAAAATTACTCAACCAGGATACTTCGTAAATTGAACTGATGTTTTCGGTAAAATAATATCATGGAGTAATGACCGAATCTAAAACACATAATAGAGTGTGTGAGATTCAAATACTGCATAATTTGTGCATCTGAATTAGAGTTGACCATTGTGTTCTAGGAGTTTTTGTTTGTGTACGTGAGGAAGAGAGAAGAAGTGGCGGGGATAGAGCAATGGTGTAAGAGTTAAAAACCCTGAATTGCAGCATGGTGAGTTATGGTTGTCCTTTTTCATCCTCCTGCAACTGTGAGCTTGTCGGATGCACTCATGATGGTTGGTGATATACTGCATGCTAAATCATAAGATGCTCGGTATTTTTGTCTCCAAGTTTGTTGAAGCAAATCATTGTGTCAAAGACATTGCATGTTTTTATGCTAATCTCGCATGAATAAAGTAAAATTTTTGACCTAGGTGTATAGGGTGGCTTGTGTATACATATTCTATTGTCAATTAAATTTTTTCGTGCAATCACATATTTGAAACATAATGCACTCCCACTATTCAGTTGATTCTTTGTTACAGGAGATTTCTCGATTGAGGTATGATCTGTGTCCACGAGTCATGAAAGAGAGGAAGTTTTGGAGAATATATTTTTTACTTGTGAATAATCATACTGCACCGTATGTAACTTTTCTTGTTGCTTAAGTATTTTGGTTTCACATTGAATGTTGTTTTTGAGTTTCATCTGACTTGACTCAATTTAATAGAGGACTGCTTGATATATATATATATATATATATATATATATATATATATATATATATAATATGCTGTTTTCAATTGTAAATACCTAAATATCATATTCTAGGCATAGGAATGTGTAAATTTTCCCGTAGTTCCGAAAGTACGAAACACTCATCCTGGAGGTATAAAAATAACATTCGCAGAAAAAGAAATTGAAGGAACTTCTGCTATAACAATATGAATATGTGAAGTTTTCAGACAACAGAATGTGGTTGAATTTCTTAAAATAACAAGTGTTTGGTACAGTATAATAACAAAATGTAATTGGATGTGCATAAATTATTACTAACAATAATTTTAGCAGATTATTGGAACACCTAAGAAATCAATATACTTGTGGAAAATTGTCGTGCTGCTTATGCTAGCCCATTTGTCATATGAAATGCATCTTGCAATTAACTCATTCAACTGATCATAACTTGGGTTATATTATTATAGTTATGCTGTTTTGTAACATTTAGTAAACTTCTGTCTTGTGATTTCTGTCAGCTATGAGAATAAGTACATGGAAGATGAAAAACTAAAATCTTCTGAACAAGGAAACGATCGCATAGTCACGATGAAACCATTAAATGCTGAATTGATCTGTAATCAAGAGGCGCAGGAAATGCAAAAAAAGGACAAATTATCAAATTCATCAACTGAGCAAGACTTGGATGTATTTCTTCTGGGGGAAGGAAACAGCGATGACGACGAGCCCGGTACACCTTCTTACTTTAATCTATCAAAAATTGTTATTTGTTTCTGAAAAATGGTGTATGAGTTTGGTACATTTCCATTTATAAACTATATAAACACATTTAAAGTCCCAGAGTAATTTAAAGGATATAAACCGTATAGGAAAATGGATATAGTTATGTCAAGCCAAACAATTTATTTTTTGGATAATTGAGGTCTTCTGATTATGCTACGTAATTTGGAAGTTTTTGAGAGAATGAGATGGACTGGAAGGGACAAAATCGTGTAATTTTGTATTGCTCGTGTTTGGATGATTTATGAGAGAAGAAAGGGCAAGGTAAAAAATGTTCCTAATATTAACTTTAAAAAATTTCGATATGACACATTTTTATTCAAACAACTAAAGTTATTCAAATAGTAAATTGCAAGTTCTTAAGATAACTGCAAAGCTCCTTACCCTCATTGTACACTAGTTTGAAGCTCATCAAAGCAAGTAATCTAGATGTAACTTTCGTCATGTTTTTCCTATTTGTTAGCCTATACCACTGTGTTCTCCGGAGTTGGATTTATATCCAATGACAGTGTTAGATTATTGTTTTGGGTATTTGAGTTAGAGTATAGAATAATATGTGCTCTGGGTGAATTTAAACTTTGGTGACTTTACATTTGCCTACAATCTCTCTGGTCTTTCAGATGATGACAATGGAAGATACAATGATGATTTGGACAAACTGATGGATAATTCGGTAAGCGTGATATAATCTGTACTCGTTAAAACTTCTGTGTATATATATCTTCTTTATTCCTTGAGTGAAAGTGTTATCTATAACATGAACTTAAAAAAGAAATAATTTTCTTTATTATCCTACAAAATGTCTAGGCTTCACAAAAGAACTAGAATTTGAAATGTTTTGGGAGTTAAATTAAGAATTTAAATGTTTCTTCTGTTTGCTTATGTTCCTTTATGAAGGGAGTGTTTGGTTCAGCGTTGGAGAATTGATTTCAGCTAAATCAATTTTTCAATGTAAAAGTAAAAATTAGTTGTTTCTCATTTAACGTGATTTTTTTATCCTCTAACTGATTTTAGAAACCAAACACGAACTAATTCTACTTAGAAAATCAATTATAATCAATTCTGCATTAATTTGGCCTATAACCAAACACGTACGAAGAAATAGAAACATTTTTATTTTCACATTTACAAATTGGCCCCTCGCTATTTTCTGACATGATTTTTGGATAATAGAAGATATATTTGGTCATTGGAACTTGAGTTTGGTCTGAAATTTGATTAAATCATTCATTGAAGTTGGCGACACTTATGAATGTACAGGATGATGAGAAAGGGAAATGACAGATGTTGGATGAAATTATTGGCTGATAAGTTCTGTGATGCTTACGTTTATTGTTTCAACCTTTATTCAAGTGTTAATAGTAGTTTAGTTTCCCCTGAATGTTAGGTTTGTGATAATAAAACTTATGATTATACAGCTTTGTTGTTATTTAAACGTTTTTTTCTCTTTGCGTGTAAAAGTACTCATTAAATGTTCTGAAAGGAAAACGAAAAAATCATACTTATATTAATTGTAGATTCTTTTGTATGGAGAGTTAAGAGCCTTGTCTGGGTCAATAATGTTGAGTAGTAGCGATTTGAAAAAATGTGTAGCTTCAAAAAATAGAACCACTAATATTATGTTTACCTTTTACTATTTTTCTTTTAACATATTTAATCTTTTAGGTTAGATCTGAGTTCACCTCATCTCTTGCTCAATCACTGCTTCCAAAAACTGAAACCTTACTCATCTCATCTGTAACTGTAATACACATTCAACACAAAACAAATCCTAAAGCCTTTTTTTAAATATTATTAATTATTTTTGCTGTTTATGTTTTTTGCTCACTATTTTATTTATTTATTTATTGTATATTTACGGAAATAATCTTAATTTTGAAAATAATACTTTTTTCCTTCGGTATATTAACATGTTATTTTCTAGTTTTCAATTCGTAATTAAATATTAGTAGTATTTAATATACATTTACTGAGGTTAAAATCTTAGTTTTAGGATAAAATTCTTTACACCATACTTTCTTCATTTTATATATTAATTATCAATAGTAGTTTATTGATTTTAAAATTTTTACGCTTGCTAATTTTTATTTATTTAATGTATAAATTAATATTATTTATTTAGTGATATTTATAAAAAGTAATCTTAACTTACATTACGATGTTATGTTTCTGTTTTTGGATTATTAATTAATTTCCAACATTTTATTATTGTTTAAATTTTTATGTTAATTAATTAATTTGTTTAATGTAAACTTCCACAAGTAATAATTTGTTAAGGAAAAGCTTTTGCTCCATACTTTTTTTATAAATAAAGTTTCGTTGCCTTAGTTGTAGCGAAAGTATATACATATTTTTTCTACCATGTACTAATTTTTTATATTTTAAACGAGTTAAGTAAAAGAAAAACTAAAATATCTATCATTAAAAATTAATTTATGATTTTAAATTTTAAACTAAGTTCAATTCAAAATTTTAATTTTTCACTTTTTCACATTAAATGTTAATTATTTACTTTTTAGTAGAAGTAACCTCAACTTCGCGGGAAAATTGTCCATACATATCATAGTTTGTATTTTCATGTTTTGAAAGGCTTTAACAAAAAGAAAAAGAGAAATCTATAATTAAAATTCAAAATTATGTTTTACAATTTTGTTTTATTTTTTGTTCATGATAAATTTTAATTATTAAGTTTTTAATATTTTATTTTATTTTTCAATTATTAATTACTTTGCGTGTTTGTGTGTGTGTTAAGTTAATAAACAACCCAAACCGTAGGAGAAAAAAAATAAAGGTAGTAAAGAAAAAAAAAAGATAAATATGTGAGCAATAGAGTTAAAATAAATATTGTTTAGTTGAAGAAAAGACAGAAGAGAAATGGAATGGAAATATAACTTTAAAATTAGTTGGTTCAAAAAATACACTATTATTATTTATTATATTATAAACTATAACATAAACATACACACACACTATAATATTATAACTATATTATTATGAAGCATGAATAATGGAACAGTGAAGTGAGAAAGGATATTTCAAAATGAGTAATCTAAAATTACTTTTGTGGTTTTTACATTCTAAATTATATGTCAGATTGCACATGAAACTATTAAGAAGATGAACTAAGAAACATCTGAAAAGACAAACACATTATTTTTTAGGAGCTAAACTGTGTTGGACTGTGATATTGGGTCCCATATAGTCAACCTAAACACAACAAAGTCAACATTTTGGCCCAAAAAGACAACCTAATATACAGTTTCAATATGATCTGCACATTTCCCAATAAGTGATATATTTGTAGTCAGAAACAGTTACGAGTTCCAATGAGACATCACCACAGGATTAAAAACCATGGTCTCCCACAAACACATGGCTTCAGCTTTCTAAATAAAGATTCAACTATTGAGAATCTTATAGAGGGGTTTTTTGTTTGTTCAGTTAAATCAGTTTTTATTGATTTGAAAATATCAAGAAACTTCAACTTTTTTTAGTAAATTTTTGTGTTTTTGTTTCGATTTCTGATTGAAATGATAAAGAATTAAAACTGTAAGTGTGAATTACATTTAATAAAAATAAGAAAATAAAGTAATATATGAGAAAAAAATTCACAAATATTAACATATTATCTTACATAGACACTTATATTGACGTTGAATTTCTCTAATTTATTGTTAAACAAAATTCCAACAAGTGTCCTCTTAACACTATAGCTTCTTTACATAAGCTCCACATATTTAACAACTCGGTTATTTTTTTTAAGATATAGAACAAATTTACATTACCAATTTTCAATTTCCTAAAGATAATAATCATGAGTGTGTTTTCTTAAGATATTCTTTGCCTCTCATGAAGTATACAAAATGAATAATGTATTTAATATTTTTAAAATTTTATAGAAAATTCAACCATTATAATGTGTTTCACTTTACATATAACACTATATACGTATATTTATTTGCCTGATGACATTAACTTAAAGGAATATATACTAATTTGTATAGATTTTTATAATAGTTAAAATGAGGAAACATAATCAAATTAACAATTGAAAGTTGCGAATTGAGGTGTCGGCATAATGCGCATTGGTGAATAGTAGTGCGTTGTATTCCACTGTGAAACACTTCACCATTCATTCAACATATTCAATTCCTCATTTCTTCACACCATCAAAGTGGCAAACACACAATTTCAAACCACCTTTTTCTCAAACCCTAATCCTCCCTCACGCCCAAATCAGGACTTATATTCAATTAAAATGAGAAAAACTTGCAGACAACAGATTATGGCAAATCTTCATTGAGTGTAATGAAGGATTTTTTTTGTGAAATCAAAGAGAGTCTGAATTGATGTCAATTAAAGGTAAATTGTTATAGGATGGATTCCAAGAACATGATGAGAAACTTATCCAGTTGTTGTATTTTAATATAGGTTGAACTATCCAAAAAAATATTACCGGTGAAAATTGATCTTGTGAACTTTATTTTGATACTAATTGATAGAATGAACACTTATTACTATTTCAAAAATTACAAATATTAGTCACAATAAAACTCTTATTACTTAAAAAGAGGATGAGTTTCACTAGAAAGATACAACACATAATAATTTTAACATAATACAACATCAATAAGACCTAAGTCCAATCACATAAGGTATTGACATCACTCTCGACTCAAAACCTTAAAGTAATAAGTTTATGGATTTTTATTCTTATATAGTGCTCAACTCTCTCATTTCTAACCAATATGAAACTTAAACTCATACTTGGATCCTAACAAAACATAATAATTTTAATAATTTTAATGTTACGATTGTAATTCTATCTATTTTACTTTTATCATGAGATAACCGAGGTCACCTGCAACACAAGTGTCCAATTGAATAAATTATCTGAAAACCTTAATATGTCACTAATGCTGCTAATGGTAACACTAACTCAGGGACTTCATAACTACCAAATTATTATTCGCCTTTGATAACACGTGCTTATATTAATGCATGTTGCTTTGATCGATCTTCAACGTTTGTCTCAATTAACAACCGTTAACACGAGCCATTATCAACTAGATAATAATTAATTAAACGGAGACAGTGAGTTGTTATTTTCAAAAGCGACTAATTGTTGACTTTTGAATGGGCCCAAATCCTAATAAACTCTCTCTTAAATTTTAAATTATTAATAATGAAATTTTGTCTTTCTTTTATTTTGTTTTTGTTAAAGTTGGGTATGCAGATCAATTCACCTATTAAATAGTTTAATAGGAATAAGAATGTGTTTACATAGGGATTTTGTTGATATTTTTTTTATTGTAAATAAATATTTTGGTTTAAAAGAACTATTAAATAAACACAGTTATATTTAAAAAGTAAAATTGATAAGATAATTATTTTAGTATAAAAAATGTTATTTATTGAAAGATAAAATTAAAGATATATATATATATATATATATATATATATATATATATATATATATATATATATATATATATATATATATATATATATATAATAAAAATATATAATAATAAATAATA
>Ga0214544_1008346_pt1 | contig 17312 bp, 3 predicted proteins | sample CNSS3metaG_FD_160074 | JGI IMG/M metagenome (GOLD analysis project Ga0214544, IMG submission 160074) | Root nodule microbial communities from cowpea collected in UCLA plant growth center, Los Angeles, California, USA - CNSS3 | ecosystem: Host-associated > Plants > Roots > Nodule | place: USA...
AGTATATATGCCTATTTGGTTGTGAAATCCACAAAGTGTGTTTTAATCGATCCTAAACATTGCCAATTTTTTCAAGGTTTTTTTGTCAAATTTGTCTCACAGCAAATGCCCAATATTGCTGTGAAAAAGATTTAATGTTTGTGTCGTAAGAATTTGATGTGAAAGATGCGTAATTATAAAATTGTTTATAAATAAAATTATTTTAAAAGTTTACATTTGAATTTATAAAATTGTTATTTTTACATCAATTTTAACATTTGTTTATAAATTATTAATATATAAATATTTTTAAAAAATTAAATAAAGTTTAATGTAAAATATAAATTTAAATAAATTACATTTGATTAAAAATATCTATTATAATCAAAATATCATTGTAGTATTTATATAAAAAATAAATTTGGTTGGAAGAGATGAAATTATTTCAATTTAAAAAGAAATTAAGATTAAATTAAAATAATATAATAAATACATGACCAAATCGAGATGTTTCACATCAATAATGACATATGGCAAAATTCTAATTTGATACGTAGTTTTTTTTAATAAAAAAATAATTAATAAATAAATTTTGAGTTGACACATTACAAAATTCTAATTTGACACGTGATATTTTCTTAAAAAATTAAAAAATAAAAAAAAAACACTAGCCGACACGTGACATAGAGTTAATGTCAGTATTACATTAATAAAAAAATCAAATTAAAACATATTTTTAAAAATAAAAATCCAATTGAGACAATTTAAAATTTAATGACATAATTAAATTTTTTGTTGAAATGTGTAGTTATTAAAAAAGGTCTGTTATTAGTAACTATTAGAGGATGGAAAGAGATGGAATCATTATAGTTGTTGGGATCTTTCTCTTAATCTTTGTTTGAATTAGGAGTGGAATAAAAATAAAGGAAACAAAGAAAGAGAAGTATAATGAAAACTAAAATTGTTTGAGTTAGAAGAAAGAGAGAGATAAGGAAACAAAAATGTAGAAGAAAATTAAATTAGATTTATTTCATAAGAAAATATGATGATAGGATTATAATAATGCATTCAAAGAAAAGATAAGAGAGAAAAAACCTCCATAAGTTTGACAGTTAAAAAGACTACAATTTAAAAAAATAATAATAATAATGAGTAAATATATTATTTGATATCTGGTATCTAAAAGGAACATCATTTTGTGGTGCGTGCGACCGAGATTGAACAAACACTTAAAAAACACTTCAATAGGCTTTCCTAACTTACTCATCAACTATTGAACCACAATGTTACATTAAATGAGATTTGTGGATCCAATTGATTCATTTATAAATTTCATGATCTGATTCTGTTTTTGGGCATCAGAAATAGTATATTTATAACTTTATGCTTCTTTTGTTCTTGAAAATTAGTTGCATATCATTTTTGGAGGTGACCCTTATCTTTGTCACTAATTAATTTTTGGTGATAAACTTAAGCTTCCCCTATTAAGCAGGCACCACACACATGCATGGTTATCAATTTTCCACCATAATTAATCACAAATTTTAATTAATTATTTAGTTTCAAACATCCTCCACCCATTAAATACTTTCATTGTCGGAAGTTGATGCCATCTTCTGTTCCAACTCACAACTGTGACTCCATTATTTAGTGACAATTGTAATTTAAAAATGAGAAATTCAGTATTACATATAAAAAAAAAACTAATATATTTGGTGTTTATGCACTAGATTTTAATTAAAACAAAATTTGTATTTTACAAGTTTAAAACACAAAAATACCTCGGTTGACCCAAACATAGGGTAAGCAATTTTATATAATAAAAAATCAATGAAGATAGAAAGTCAAAGATTGCATAAACCTCAATCGAAATGTTTAACACTGTTTAAATTATTCATTCCCTTTTAGGTACGACATCTCATCGATCACTTCTGGTTATGTGTGTACGCATTCTGTAATTATTGGGAAGAAGAAGAAGAAGATGAATAAAAATATAATGGCATGCATTTTTTTAATGCAACTTATTCTTAACCTTCCTGTTTAGTTACAACATATTTAAATTTATATAATAAGTTAGGTGATGTTATGATATTTGTATTTTATTTTATGTAACCGTGATTTCGTTTTTAATATTATTTAGTGTTAGAGGTTCCATATTAATAAGAGATAAAGTAGTTTTATTAGAATATAAGTGTATTGAGAGAAGCTAAAAGATTTGAAGTTTACATGTGTGTGATGACGGTGTTACATTTGTAGAGTTAGTTTGTTATATACATAAAGAAAAGGAGAAAAAGTTAGATTTTGAGAATGAATTAAAAGCAGTATAATAATGATTGATAGGGTGGGGCAAATAGAAAAGTATGAATGATTTTATGAGTGAGGGGTCCATATGATAGATTGGCAGCCAGCTATGGTTATTTTGTCTTGCATTGCATTCTTATCCTTCACAATGTGATGAATGATAATAAACATAAACTATATCATCATCAATCAATAACCAATTATGTTAGACCTAATCTAACCAACCCATTAATCATAATTTTTATCAACAGATGCTGTTTGCATCCTTAGAAAAAGAACTAAAATTCTAAATAATTTTAGAAATCAAATCATTTAATCACTAATCTTCTTCTTATATCTTGCCCTTTATTTGCTTTAATTTACATATTTTCCATTAACTTAATTGAATTTTATTTAAAAAAATCAATTGAGCCTACTTTTGAAAAAAAAACTTATTGTGACATCTTTCTTAAATTGTCTCTTTAAATAGTCATGTGTTAAACTTTGAGTTTACCATGTATCAAAATATAAATTATTTTTAATATGGAAGGTGTCACGTGCTAAATCAGAAAAATTCAATGAAAAATTCTACTTACATTTTAACATGTGATAGACAAATTTTAACATATAATATTTTTAAACAATGTGTCAATTAAACAAAAATATTTCATTGGATCTTTTTATAATACTTAAAAAGTAAATATAAAGATCAAACTAAAACAATAGTATAAATATATAACCAAATTACTAATTAAACCAAATTAGATACATGTTAAACTTTTTAAAAAAGTGATGAATGTGTAATAAAGAAAATAATAGTTGTAATAGCTAAAAATTATATACAACAACAATATAATTATAATTATACTATATATGTTCGAGCACGTTTCGACCATCTAAGTATAAACATTATATTTGTCTTTAATACATCTTGATCACCTGATCCAACATGTATTCGGTCCAAACATATTCGGTCAAAAAGGAATCATAAAGACCAGACGGTTGATATTGATAAGGGTTAAATATATTTTTTGTCCCTTAACTTTCAGTGAACATTGAAATTAGTTATTCTTCAAAAAATTTGTCTAATTTAGTCCCATAACTTTAAAATTGTGTGGATTTAGTCCTTTTAACCAAATTTTGCTGAGTTTATTTAACGCTTTAAATGTGTTTCATGATAGCATTTGAGTTGTTTATATTGTTTGACACATTTTCGCTTTAATGTTAACTGAGAAGCTTATTTGAAATGTAAAATAAACTTAACAAAATTTTGTTAAAATGACTAAATCAACATATTTCTAAAATTGAGGGACTAAATTATGTCAAAGTTTTGAAAATAGACTAATTCTAAATTTTACTGAAAGTTAAGGGAGCAAAGACATATTTAACCCTTGATAAATTATGATTAAGGTAAGAAAAAGAGGTCAAAGCGAGATTAGTAGGTAATTAGGTCATATGACATAGGCTCATCCAAGTAAAGACCCATAAACATTAGTATAAATAACACATTCTATGAAGTACATTCATAATTACAATATTACATTCTACGAGATACATTAATTACGTTCATAATTATATTATTTAGTATCATCTGATGCATTTGATAACTTGAATCTTCTACAAGTACAACCTCCGTAAGAGCTTGAAGAGGATAATATCTAAGGAGTTATCTGGTCAAAAAAATTTGGAGATTGAGTATGAAAAATAGCATTTGGTGGCTATCTTTATAGAGTATGTAGTTGATTCTATATAAAAAAAACAATAATAATGAAAAAATGCTCACAATATTTTCAACACTGAGAGGCAAAATTTATGATATATAACAAGATTGCCGAGAAAGTGATAAACGAAAGGCAGAGTTTGCAATATTAAATCAAAAATAAAATATTAAATGATAAAAGTATTGTTCTTTTATATTATGTATACCTTTTTTATAAAGAAAATAATAATATATTATTGTTTTAATGACATATGATGTAAGGTAGATAAGTTGGTAACTTCTATTTATCACCATTTAGGAATGAATGAATTGTTTTGCTAATCAAACATAGGTACTTGTACTTTCCTTCAAGTTTGTTTTAATCATAAACTCATTAATACACATTCCCATTTTAACCTAAAACTGCAAATTATTACGGCTTAAAACAACGATTCTGTTGGCATTCTTAAAGAACAAAAACTAATGTTGGTATTATGTTTGTAAGATTCCACTTATAATTTAATTTGTAATTAATTAAGAAGTTAGTTGATATCAGACAAGTTAATTAGTAAATATAAAATGACATAAAATATCATAACTATATAAGATTTATCATATAAAATTTGTATTTTTTTTAAAACCAAAATATTGTATCATGTAATTATAATTTTATATTTTTTTAATAAATAATTTAAATTTTATTAAACTAATTTTACTTCTATTTAATTTTAAAAATTTATACATTTTTATTTAAATAATTAATTTTATCTAAACTACTGAATCTAATGATTATTAATTAAATATAATTTTTTATTTATTTTCATAAAAAAAATATTTTTATATTTAAAGTGTTGTATTATTGAATTTCTATTTTTACAAAATTTTAATATACAATTATAGATAAGAATAGATAAAATTTTAAAAATATAAAAACTATATTAAAATATAAGAAATAATAATCAGAAAAATTAAATAAATTACAAACTATAAATTAGTTAAAATATTTTATAGCTTATTAATTAAAAGTTCTTAAATAAATTACTTTGAACTAAAGATGTGTTATATTAAATAAAAAATAAGATTGATTAAATGTATTGTTTTGTTTTAAAATTTTTGAAAATGTTGATGCTGTAAGGTAATTTTAAGGAAAGGGTAAACGATGCAAATGAAAAAAAAAAAAAAAAAAAGAAAAAGAACATTCATAAAGTAGGCTATTTATAATAGGGTTTCCTCATGTGGATAGACATATATTGCTATATAAAAATATGTGTCTGTTTAACGGTAACTAACACAAGAGTACTAGTCATGTGCTACTATGCTTCCTCAACATTTTCATAATCAAAATAAAACACTTTCTAAATTGCAATTATCTCTTGTCATATTTTTCTCACATTCTAAACATTTATGGAATATTTCTAAGATATATATATATATAATTTATTATCATATTCTATTATATTCTTATAGTACATCATGATATAATATTTTATTATACAACAGTTTATATTTTTAATTTAATAATCCTACTTCATTTAAGAATTAAGAATTGAAATGAACGACGGTTTAAATATTATTTTTCTCTCATTTTATACGCATTTGAAAGATAAAATTATGATAAAATTTTAAATCAAACAATACTTTCATATATAATGATGGACTCTAATGATATTATTTTGGGTGCACATGAAAACGATAATAATAAATAAATTATGCTGAAATTAGTTAAAATAATTATGATTTGTAGAGAAAAAAGTGAACAATGTGAGGACAATGGAAGATGAAAATTCATAAAAAAAAAAAGTGTGTAAATTGTAAGTAGGAATGATTGTGGAAGGTGTGTTTGGTGTTAGTATACTATAATGCGAATGTTGGCTTGGCAAGTTTCACAGAAGAGAGATTGATAGAGAGATAATAGACACTTAACCAAACAGAGGAATCATTTGTAGACTCATTTTTTAAATTCTCTTAAATCATGTCGACACACACAACTACTCAATCCTTCTTCCCTTTTATCATTTTCTCTTTTATAATCTTTCTTGTCTTCGCTTTAAACCATCTTGTTCTAATTAAAACTCAAGAAACTCATGTAATTAAAGACTTAAACTCCAGGTTTTTAATTAAATTAATAGTGGGTTTATTTTTAGATAGGAAATTCTAATAAGATACTTTATTTTCATGCTGAAATTGAAATGTTTTAAAACTAATTATATTATTTGATAAGGAAATTAAAACAAATTCATATTTTTAAATTTTATGAGTATAATTGAACATAATAAAAAGGAATAAAATTTAATCTAAGAAACTAAGAATTTTAAATTGTTCGTATTTGGAGTTTATGTGTCTTTCTTTTATATTTTCTCAATTTCATTTTAGTTATAATGTTGTCAACTTAACAAAGGTCGAAACATTATTAAGAGGAGTTAGAACTTTTTATTGATGTTGATTGAAATTTTTATGTTTATTTAAACTCTTATGGTTATTTTTTGTCATTGTTGTTGTTTTAAATTATTGTATATGTAACATCCCATTTAATAGTTTTTCACGCTATCAAATAAAACATTATATCATGATTAATCACAGCAGATAGTAAAGAAAACAACACTAAAGAATATACAGCTGATACAGTCATCCAAAAACATATCCTGTGAATTTGTGATGAAGAACATAGGTATCCAAATACAACTAAAACATCTCAAAACTACATGGCGTCTAATCCATGAACTCTATCACGGAACTACTCATCGATCACTCAACTCCTGCTAGAGGGAGGGACATCACCATCTGGATTCGGCCCTGCTCACACCAACAGTGGGTGATCATAGCAAGGAGAAACACAAAGAAAGCAGACATGAACAATAAGGGTGAGCAAACTGAAATTTGAGGGGAAAGCATACAATTCATATCGAAAACATCAATCACAAACATATCGCAATTATACATAAAATTCTAGACTCGATATCCGGATTGTGTAAGCGACATTGGAGCTCTTGGTGGCTTGCACCTGTGAAGGTTCCCAAACTCTGCAGAGTTTGAACACAAGGGGTTATCACCCAACCTCTCACAGGATAAGTCCCCTTCGCATCTAAGGTTCTTTCGAGTCCAAAGACTAGGACCTCCTGCTACTCCTCACGACATAATCCATTCTACTCTACATGAGCATGAATGATTATTGGAGTTTCAGGATGCCAACCAATACAGATTCCTCATGTCCTTACACACACTAACAAACTCTTATGAATTTCCCTTGAAATTCCATTATAATATAACTTCTCATCTTTCACGGATCATAAATTTTCACTAAGTTTATAGCATATTTCAAGCATACAGGAGAGCATATACACATAATTATAACACTTCATATCAATTCATTCATTAAAACAGAACTCCAAGCCATCCACTGCAGGGACCCTCACCCAAGCTAGAAAATCCGGCCTAGGCGAGAGACCGTCTCGCTCAGGCGAGTCCACCTCGCCTAGGCGAAACTTCGCGCAAGAACAGGGGTGATTTCCCTGACAGTCTCGCTCAGGCGAGTGTCACTCGCCCAGGCGAAAATATTAGTTTTCAAGCCTGTTCTTACATGCAAGAGTGTGGATTCATTCCCAGATCATCAACGACCAATAATCACACAATTAAATCATCAATTGACTAATTATACATGCAATTCAGACTTATCAAAACATAATCTAACTGAATTGGGTAAAAGTTCGTTGACTCCCCTTACCTTTGGAATTTCCACTAGGATTGACTCCTCAACCAAAGAGAATACCTCAAACTCCAACCTAAGGCAGCGTAGGAAAAGGGAGACTCAACTTAGGGGAAGTGACTCTGATCTTGCTTCAGCCCTAAATTCTGCAACAGGGAAGAGGATTAGGCCTACTGCAGCAAATTTTTAGGGTGAATTTGGTGGAGAGAAGGCAGAGAAGGAGTAAGGGAAGAAGAAGATGTTAGGGAGAGGGAGTGGGTTCTGTTTTTGTGAAGTGGTGGCAGAGAGGGTTCTCACAGTATATCTTATTCGGTATTAATTACAAATTTTACGAACAGTGTTGAGAATATTTGTTTTGGTAAATTTGAACTAATATTTTTCAATTGACATTTGTCTTGTTTATATTTTATATTTGTAGTAACTATTTTATTTTATAAACAATAGAATTGTAATTCTTTATTAATATTTTGATACAATTTTTTGTTTTTATATTGTTTAATACTCTTTTGGTCGTAGTAATAGTTTAATGTTTGTCTTCAAAAAATTTTATTCCATTTATACGTAGTCCCTATATTTATTAGAAGGAGTGGATGTCATTCCTTTCATTATATTAACCTTAATGTTGTTAGAAAGTGATGATTTGTGTGAGTTATAATTTTTTTGTTTATGCAAAAAGAAAATATTCATCAACATTAATGTCATTAGAGAGTAATAACTTGTAATTAGGGATGTCAACGGGCGGGTATCCGTACCCTACCCGCTAGATAAATATTTGTCTCATATCCGTACCTATATTTATACGATTATCCGTTATGCAGGTACCTGCATAATTTTTTAATATCCACGGATATCCGTAGGTACCCGCGGGTATTTACAAAAAAAAAATTAAAATATTTAACAACATATTTTAACCATAAATTCAAATAAAATATAATACATAATATTCATAAATTTCAAACAAAGTTTAAATAACTCATTTAAATAGTGTTGAATGACAATTTACGGACACTACAATACTCGTACATGCCCCGTTAACAAGCGGGTATAAAAATTATCCTTATCCATTATCCGCAGATATCCGTTTACAATATCCATTTTCTATCCGTTGCGAGTTTTATCCGCGGATACCCATAAGTGTGAATTTTGTTTACATCCCTACTTGTAACAGTAATATAAGAGGTTACATTAATTTTTTTTTTAAATAAATATTAAACATTTGTCACATATGTTGAACCAAATGAGTTATTAAGCATTTTTATTTTGAAAACTTGTATTCAACATTAACACATTATTTTTTAAATTAGTGAGTTTTAGTTGATGTCAATAAAAAAATCAACAAAGTAAAAAAAAGAAAAAACAACTCATCACCAATGTCATAAAAACAATTCTAATTGATATCAGTGTAAATCAGCATAATAGCTGAAAACTATTTCAACACATGTTAGTCCATATTAATTGAAAGAATATGAATAAACTCTTATTGGAGAATAATATTAACCAAAATCTAATTTTTTTATCAATATTAATATTTTGTAGTTATTAATAATTATTTGATATTTAAATAATTTGTTATATTTAATAATAATTACAATACCTTATTAAAATAAATAATTAATAAAATTAAATTGGTTTGCCAAACTAAAATATTTGAAAAATATAAAATATAAAATATGTAAGACTCTAGCAAATGATACAGAATGAAATAACTTTTATAATAGACTTTTTAGCTTTAATATAAATAGAAATTACTTAAATTGAGTTTAATTTTATAAAAATTATTATTTCTTTAAAAAGTAAACCATTTTTTCTCATCTAGCATCTCTATATTTTTAACCTTTCTACCTCACTTGTTTGAATATCAAAGTGTACCTTAAAACTCTTGGTGACAAAACTTATCTTTTTACTCAATCAATTTGTTGAACATAGCAAGTTTCTCTTTTGTTTTTTTTAGAGTCTTTTTTGTTTCTTGGCTGTATGTATAAGGTTTTGCGTATATGATACGAGAGCTTTAAATGAACATCTGTTCAATTAGGATTGTTAGGATACAATAAGATCATTGATTTGAATTTTCTTGCATATATTATTTTCTTTGTGATTATGAGTGCTTAGAGGTAGATAAGAGTTTGTGTTTTCCTCATAATTAAGTAAGAGAAGTTAGGTATTTAAAATTTTGTGGTGATTGATGAGTGGATTGAGTGATGATTTTCTATCTATCATTGATTGAATTGAACATGTGTTGTGGTTTTGCTTGATTGACAAACATGATTTAGTGAAATGGTTAAATTGGGTTGTGAAGAAATTGAAGTGTATTTAGGTATGGATGAGAATTTTGTTGGAGGATATCTAAATCTGGTTCAATTGACTTTAATTTTGTACAATTTTGAACTGATATGGTTTATTTGATTCATGAATGGGTGGAAAAAAATACATATTAGACTAGTTGAAATAAATTTAAATTTATGTCTTGAGTTATGAATTATGTAGACTCAATGGATGAATGATTCAATCACTGAATGATAACATGTTCACGAAGTCAAGAATGCAAGGGAGACTCAATTCGTCGAGCAAGTGAATCTCACACTTAGCAAGAGTGTTTTAATTAAAAGTCAGAGAACTAAAGGTACCTCACTTGCTTCTAGTAGCCATGTTGGCTAAGTGAGAGATACTCATTTAGTAAATTATTGGAGGAAATTCTCATGATGTTCACTAGTTGAGCGAGCTATATGTCACTTAGCAAGAAAGGAGTTTATCAAATAAGATTTTCTTTTTTTAGAAAAGTCAATGTATGGAATCAACAGTACTTTGGTATATTGTTATGGAGAAAATGTAATAACTTCCAAAGTGGCGAAGCATTTTCATTCTTTTGTGGTAAAGTGTATTAAATAGGGATTCAAATAAGAGATTATCCAAACTCTGATTAATATTCTAACTCACATAGATAAAGATATTTAGGTAGTATGAGTAGATATAGGTCTTATGACGATTTTTTTTTTTTGAAATATAACTTTTATGTCGTGTCATGGTGAGCTAATCTTGTTATATTGGAGGAACTTAGGTCCATTATAGGGTTGGGTAGAGCATGAGTATTGCATACGAGAATCTATCGGAATCTATATGACAAGCGTAAAATCCTTGAGTTTAATTCATGCTAAAGAAGTTATAGTTGGTCTACATAAATGTGTGTGCATGTAAATGAATTGTGTGACAACCCATTTAATAGATAAATTCTAATAAATAAAACATCACAATTTTATATAAAATAGAGCAATTTCATAAAGTATAAAGGAATTAACCTTTTATAGTTATCAAAAGTATACTAAATCAAAAGTACCATAGGCACATAACAATGTCATAAACATGTCTCATAATATAAAATAGATTGGAAAAAGGAATGCTCAACCGAGCAAGGAATTACAAAATAAATAGTCCCAGAAAGTGCTCAAAATAAATAGGAAGTTCTCTCACTTAAGCTAGGCATTCTCACTTGGGCGAGAGCTCAAACAGTGGGTACTATGAGGTTCTACTAGTTCTCGCTTAAGCGAGAACTTCTCACCTGAGCAAGATTGCTCTTCACTCAAAACTGAAGCTCCTCGCCTGAATGACAACTCGAGTAGAGGGAGAGGTGAGTTTCTGCTACTCTCGTCTAGGCGAGAGCTGCTCGCTTGGGCGAGAATAGCAGGTTTCTCACCTGCTTACACATGCACAACCAAGATCCCAAATTAAACCACAAATAGTTCATTCTCATACAAACACAAGCATAATCAAAGTAATTTAAAGGGGAAACAGAACCAAAAACAGGCAAGATACTTCAAAAACGTTAAAAATCCTAGCTTCCTTTACCTTGACAGATGTTACTACTCTTGATAAGTGTTAGGAATCCAAGTGTGAGTCTAAGTCCCACATTGGCTAAAAATGAGAAATTAGAGCACTATATATGTTAGGAATCCAAGTGTGAGTCTAAATCCCACATTGACCAGAAATGAGAAAATGGAGCACTATATAAGAATAAAGACCCATAAACCCATTACCTTAAGGTTTTGGGTTGAGAGTGGTGTCAGTGTCTTATGTGGTTAGGCTCAGATCTCATTGGTGTTGTTCTCCCCAGTGAAACCCCCTCTGTAAAACCTGACAAGTGGTATCAGAGCCGATGGTTAATATCGGCTCAGCTGAGTGCAGTATGGTCCTAGTATCGAAAGTCTTCCTGGCAAAGGTCCCATGTAAGGGTTCCAGGTAAAGCGTGTCCCGTTAAGAATAACGGCGGTACAGAAAAGGGCAGAAAAGGAGTACTCGTGGTTGGGAATGCTTCCGCTAGAGGGGGAGTGTACCAATGTGGTTGAAGGGACTCACCCTTGAGGGGGAGATTGTTAGGAATCCAAGTGTGAGTCTAAGTCCCACGTTGACCAGAAATGAGAAAGTAGAGCACTATATAAGAATAAAGACCCATAAACCCATTGCCTTAAGGTTTTGGGTTGAGAGTGGTGTTAGTGTCTTATGTGGCTAGGCTCAGATCTCATTGGTGTTGTTCACCCCAGTGAAACCCCCTCTGTAAAAACCTAACAAGTGGTATCAGAGCCGATGGTTAATACCGGCTCAGACGAGTGCAGTACCAGTATGGTCCTAGTATCGAAAGTCTTCTTGATAGTGTGGGTCAGGTAAGCGTGTCCCGTTAAGAAAAGAACGACGGTACAGAAAAGGGCAGAAAAGGAGTACTCGTGGTTGGGAATGCTTTCGCTGGAGGGGGAGTGTACCAATGTGGTTGAAGGGACTCACCCTTGAGGAAGAGATTGTTAGGAATCCAAGTGTGAGTCTAAGTCCCACATTGACCAGAAATGAGAAAATGGAGCACTATATAAGAATAAAGACCCATAAACCCATTACCTTAAGGTTTTGGGTTGAGAGTGGTGTCAATTCCTTATATGGTTTGGCTCAGGTCTCATTGGTGTTGTATCTCCCCAGTGATACCCTCTCCTTAAAACCTAACAAGTGGTATCAGAGCCGATGGTTAAAACCGGCTCAGACGAGTGCAATATGGTCCTAGTATCGAAAGTCTTCCTGGCAAGGGTCCCAGGTAAGGGTTCCAGGTAAAACGTGTCCCATTAAGAATAACGGCAGTACAGAAAAGGGCAGAAAAGGAGTACTCGTGGTTGGGAATGCTTCCGCTGCAGGGGGAGTGTACCAATGTGGTTGAAGGGACTCACCCTTGAGGGGGAGATTGTTAGAAATCCAAGTGTGAGTCTAAGTCCCACATTGACCAGAAATGAGAAAGTAGAGCACTATATAAGAATAAAGACCCATAAACCCATCGCCTTAAGGTTTTTGGTTGAGAGTGGTGTCAATGCCTTATGTGGTTGGGCTCAGGTCTCATTGGTGTTGTATCTCCCTAGTGATACCCCCTCCTCTATAGACTTAACAAGTGGTATCAGAACAGATGGTTAAAACCGGCTCAAACGAGTGCAATACTAGTATGGTCCTAGTATCAAAAGTCTTCCTGGCAAGGGTCCCAGGTAAGCGTGTCCCGTTAAGAAGAACGGCGGTACAAAAAAGGGCAGAAAAGGAGTACTCGTGGTTGGGGATGCTTCCGCTGCAGGGGGAGTGTACCAATGTGGTTGAAGGGACTCACCCTTGAGGGGAGATTGTTAGGAATCCAAGTGTGATTCTAAGTCCCACATTGGCTAGAAATGTGAAAGTAGAGCACCATATAAGAATAAAGACCCATAAACCATTGCCTTAAGGTTTTGGGTTGAGAGTGGTGTCAATGCCTTATGTGGTTGGGCTCAGGTCTCATTGGTGTTGTATCTCCCCAGTGATACCCCCTCCTTATAAACCTAACAATATAAAGATAAAGACACATAAACCCATTGCCTTAAGGTTTTGGGTTGAGAGTGGTGTCAATGCCTTATGTGGTTGGGTTGAAACCCCCTCTATAGAGACCTAACAAGTGGTATCAGAGCCGATGGTTAAAACCGGCTCAGACGATCGTTAAGAAAAATGACGGTACAGAAAAGGAGTACTCGTGGTTGGGAATGGTTTTGCTGGAGGGGGAGTGTACCAATGTGGTTGAAGGGACTCACCCTTGAGAGAGATTGTTAGGAATCCAAGTGTGAGTCTAAGTCTCACATTGGCTAAAAATAAGAAAGTAGAACACTATATAAAGATAAATGAGAGTTGTTTTGGATTGAGGAAACATAATGGAAAGTAAGTGAGAAGCTGAAGGGGATTTAAGAAAATAAGTGGACTGGTCTTGGACTCCTAATTAAACCACACCCAAAAATTTTACAAAGAGAAGTGGGCCTTATGGATGATTGGTATGCTAATTCTTTGAAATAACTATAGGTTTTTTTTAAAAGAAAAGTAAACCAACTTTCTTTGCTTGGTGGTGTTTCTTTCTATTATGATTGTGTACTTGCACGAGTGTTAGGAAATAGTGTAGGTGAAGATCCTCTACAATGAAATGATTTAAGATGAAGCCGTGGGATGACTTAAAAGGGTACAAATAGAAAAGACTACATAATTATATTTTCTTTTATGTTTTACATATTTCCTCTATTTTTCAGGATAAGTTTGTATTTTGCAAAACTTTATTATGTAACTTATGAAAAATACTTTAATATATATATATATATATATATATATATATATAATATTATGTACTTGGTTTGATTAATATTAAATTTTAAGATACTTTTAATTAATAAAGTGATTATTACGTAATCAATTTAAATTCAACATATTGAAATGCTTAGAAAATTTTGAAATTTACATTCCAAAAGTAAACAACTTTCACATCAATACATATGTTGAGTGAAATAATGATAAACTCTTTGACTCGTTTTATATTAACATTGACAGACCATCAATCGATATTATCATCGGCTTCCATCATAAACTTATATTTTCACTTTTTTTTTTTTTTTTTTCAAAACCAAAAAATAACTCCTAAATTTTATGGGAGAAACATTCAAAAACTTTTTACTTCCTGCACTTTCATATGCTGCCAAACTTTCACAAACAACCATTTATTTTCTCACTTACAGTTTCACTGCGTTTTAACCATAACGATCAATTTCATTTTTTTCTAAATAACATCTAAAAATTAAAAAATTATTATAACTTCATTAGTAATTTAATATTTATATTTAAATCTTTAACTTGTTTTATTTTTTGTATTTATTTTTAATTCAGTTAAATTCAAATGTTTGTAAATACAGTCAATATAATCATTAAATTAACATTAACGTTATTTAAACTAATTAAGTTCGTTTATTAAACTGACATATTACTTTTATAATATAAAAGACTATATTAATGTTATTTAACAAATATTAAAACTTAAGTAAATAAAACATATATATAAGAACCAAAATAAATTAAAAATCTTAATATAAAAACAAATTATTAATTAATATTGTTTTTTATAATATGAAATCAAAATTAATGAAAATTCAAATACGCATTTCAGGATATTGCCGCCACAATAAATGAATTTTTTTTTTATCTTACACATTGATTATATGTTTAATTATTATTTAATAGTTATTTTTATTATTTTTATTATTATAGTTACATACATATTTTACTTTTATTAATCATGTTTCAATTACTTTACTCTTTTATTTGTTTATTTATTTTTATATTTAAATAATTATTTCAATTTAAAAAAATAGTTACTAAAATTAGTAAAATAATAAAACTGAAAAATAATTTTTTTATTTTAAATAATTATTTAAGTTTAAAATATAACAATTAAGAGGATAAAATTGAAAAAACAAAAAAGACACCAAAGATGTTTATCTCTTTGTATATGTAGTTGTATTATTATTGTTATTACTATTATTATTATTATTATTATTTTTTATCACTACACGATATTATTTTAGTGTTATTATTATTATTATTATTATTATTATTATTATTATTATTATAGTTAAACACACATTTTACATTTATTTACTACGGGATCATATCTCAAATACTTGTACTTTTTATTTTTTTTGTTGTTCATTTTATTTTTATATTTGTGTACTTATTTGAATTAAAAAAAATAGTTACTAAAATTATTAAAATGGTAAAATGGACAATTAATTTTATTATGAATAATTATTTTAATTTAACAAATAATAATTAAGACGATAAAATTGTATAAACAAAAGAGGACAAAACAAATGTATATCTCTTTATTTATGTAGTTATTGTATTATTATTATTTTTATCACTACGAGATATTATTATAATGGTATTATTATTATAGTTAGACACACATCTTAAATTAATTTACCACGGGATCGTATTTCAATCGTATTTCAATTACTTGTCATTTTTATTTGTTTTGTTATTAATGTATATCTTTATATATAATTATAGATTATTATAGTTGACATTAGTCTTAGTGTTAGCATTAATATTAATATTTATAGCATAAATATTATTATTATTATTATTGGCATCATTATTATTTTTATTGTTATTATTACTATTCATAATGTTGTTGTTATTATAAGTGTGCTTTTTTTAATTATAGAAAATATTGTTATACTAAATATTTTTTCTAATCTTTTAAAATTTTTATAATTTATAATTTATATTAATATTATTATTAGTATTTTTAATGGTTAAATAAATATAATAACAATTATATTATTATCCTAAAAAAATTTAAAATAAAAAAAAACAACATTATAATTATTTTATAAAATCAATTAACTGTATTATATTGTGATATCAATTCTATTTATTATATTTAAAACTGAAATTATTATTGTATTACTTAGATTTACTATTTCATTACTTTAATAACAATATTTACAACAATATAACTTAATTTTCATAATATTTCATTACATAATACTTTCACTATTTTATTATTTTAATATATAAAATAAAACAAATACACCATACAAATACTAGTTACCTTTATAATATAAAAGACTATATTAATTTTATTTACAAATATTGAAACTCAAGTAAATAAAAAATATATATAAAAACCAAAATAAATTAAAAATCTAAATATAAAAACAAATTATTAATTAATATTGTTTTTTATAATATGAAATCAAAATTAATGAAAATTCAAATACGCATTTCAGGATATTGCCGCCATAATAAATGGATATTTTTTTTTATCTTACACATTGATTATATGTTTAATTATTATTTAAAGTTAAGGGTGACAATTTTCAACGGTAATCCCCCTCGTAAAAAAATCCCTGAAAATACTCATTCTTAAAACATTTTATAGATTTTTGTCCTCTGTTGATAGACCATATAAACAATTAGGATCAAATTAACCCTCCTAATAATAAATACATTATTATTTTTTTTATCATAATTATTTTGTTAAAATCAGATTTGTCTAATTATCTTAACCACAAAGGGATTTGAATTGATTAATAGGTTTTTATTTGGTTTAAGATGAATCTTGGAAAGATCTTTAGGTTTTAAAGCTCAATTAATCAATTACACAGTTCTGGGTTAATGGACTGTTTAAATCAATCAAGAAGGATTAAGAGAGAGGAAGGAATCAGGACACACAATTTATACTGGTTCGATTCAAGGCGAATCTACATCCAGTCTTCTCCTAAGTAACACACTTAGGAGGATTCCACTAAACAGAAAGGTTCCAAGAATTACAAGCACACCTATGTAATTCTA
>Ga0214544_1008347_pt1 | contig 17311 bp, 15 predicted proteins | sample CNSS3metaG_FD_160074 | JGI IMG/M metagenome (GOLD analysis project Ga0214544, IMG submission 160074) | Root nodule microbial communities from cowpea collected in UCLA plant growth center, Los Angeles, California, USA - CNSS3 | ecosystem: Host-associated > Plants > Roots > Nodule | place: USA...
AGCGGAGCGTTCCGTGAGGAGGATGACGGCTGCAGATCCAAGCAAGGACAATGTGCCTCTGAAAAGTAGGGTACCCTAGGATTTTAGGGCAGACTCAAAGCTTATATAGGCTGGGCCAACCATCAGGTCCACTTAGGGGCAGCCCACTAAACTTTTATGGCTGGAAAAAAGAAATGGGGCCTTACAACGACAGCGTTATCAATCCCACATGAAGTTTGACTTGAACCAACTCGTGTCAATCTTTGGTCCGAAATGCTCAACCATAAGCTATGTGCTACTATGCATTTCGTAATGAAGGAGTTTTAAGTTAATAAGTAGTTAACTGAACTATAATTTTAGAAGTTCAATTTTTAAAATTGAACCATAAAATGATTTAGTTCTATTTTTATTGTAAATAATAAAGTATTTTTAATATAATATGGTATAGTTATTTTATAGTTAAGTTCTGTTTAGTTAATTTTGTTCGTCCCTAATCATCACAATGTTCATTCAACAAATGGAAAATAAATAACGGTATCAAGTCAACATTACATTCAATGTCTGGAAATTTATAACTGCAAGAAAAGTCATTTAATTAAAGCAGAAATAAATTGTTTTAAGAATAGTTTTAAGAAAGTTATTTATTATTTTCTTAATTTTCCTTTTTTAATATAGCAAAGTTAAGTTGTCTGTTAAAATTAATAAATTTTAAACTAGAAATAACTTTTCTAAAATTCTTTTGAAAGTGAATTAACCCATCCCCTTTAATTATGTGATTGTGGACTTTAACATGCTTCTCTCCCTATCATTTCAAAACTAATATTTTTCTTACAAAATTGACAAAAGTTACTAAATAAAATAAATGTTTACTTTTTTATAGAAATTAAAAGATAAAATAATAAATTTTTTGAATTTTTTTTACCAAAAATAATTATTTGTCAAAGTTTATCAAACAAAATTGTTGTCAAACTATCATTTTCCAATTTATTAATCACCTAAACAATTATTTCAAAACAAAATTTTGATTGGTTGCATCTCTAAAGAATTCAAATTCTTTCAAAAATAATCTTTGACTGTCGATGATTAGAAAAGGTGATACACAGAAATCACACCTTAAGTACAAATTAATGAAGATGGAGAATAAGATTAATGAGTGAAGATTGTGGTCAAGTTGCTTGAGGAAGTGGAAATCAAGTATAAAATCACTTACAGAAGACGTTCATCCTCAAATTCAATAGCTATGGAAAACAAGCCAGGATGGAGGGCCATTTCATACATCTTAGGTCTCTATCAATACAAAAGATGTTCATGCATACCATTAAAATGTGACATTTGAGCTAACTAAGCTTTTGTATGGTGTGGTTTGCAGGAAATCAAATAGTTCTGAAGATTGCAACATTAGGTATGATAGGAAATTTCATGGTGTATTTGTTGCAGTTCTTCAACTTGGGTCAGGTTGCTGCAGCAAATGTTCTTGCCACATTGTTAGGAACTAGCAATTTAACAGCTGTTATTGGTGCCTGTGTTGCTGATGCTTATCTAGGGAAATTCAAAGTCATTGCTATTTCATCATTTGGAACACTTGTGGTATATCCTCTCCTATATTATATATCGTGAAACACCTACCACATAATAACCTGATGTCTATTTAATTTGGAACTCTTCATTTTATGATTCAATTTAGTCTAGGTTTAGGGAATTACTATCAGTGATTTCGTTCCATCAGCTTACAAATTCATAAATTTGACTATCCATAGTTTAAATTTATCAGTTAGAAGTTTTCCTTTTCTCCAAGGAAAATTTTTCTTCTTTATTTCTTAAATGCATAAAAGATGTTTCAGAGGTAATGGCACAACAACTTCAATGGATCACGAACATATGCTTAGTTAGGTGTAAACTCTTGTTGATCCAAATTTAAATGAGAAATTTTCTGTTGACATAGTTAAAAGACACACACACGAGTAATTAACAGACACAATGTAAACTTCATTTCAATAGTTATTCATTTATACAATAAATTTTATGGTGTATTTAGATGAGATAATTTAAGGAACTAATTAATTTATTTGTAGATTTTAAATTTTTTTGAAGGAAAATGACATGTTTGAACGAGAAAATTAGAAGAAAATTGAAATTGAGGAATTTTAGAAAACAAAAATAGTAGAATTTGAAATGCCCTCAATAAAGAAGAAAATTGAAAATTTTCAAGTTGTGGAATTGCTCATTGGTTAGAACAAAAAAAGTCCAAAGGTCCAAAAGGTCGACTCATATTAACCTTCAAGTTGAGTCAAAGGTTGAGCCGAGTCGGATCAAGCAAAATTCCAACACAAATTTGTTTGGGCCGAAGATCGAGACTAATCATCCCAAATAGAAGGTCGACATGAGTTGGCAAGGGCTAAGATTGTGTCCGCTGAAGGTCTGGCTACGTCGACCTAGGCCCTAAGTAAACCTAGGTCAACCATGGTCGAGGATGAGCAAAGTCAGCCCTAGTCGAAAGTCAAGCCGAGTGTGCCCGAGCCGAATGTCAAGCCGAGTCGAGGGTGGAACCGAGTCAGCCCGAACTGAAAGTTGAGTCAAGTAGGCATAGGCCAAAGGTCGAGTTGGCGAGAGTCTTAAGTGTAGCTGAGTCGGCTGGCACCCGAGATCGAGTTGTGTGGGCCCGGGCCGAAAGTTGAGTCAAGTCTGCATAGACCGAAGATTTAAACCAATTTACCATAGTTGAAAGTTGAGTCAAGTAATCTCGAGCCAAATTGATTTGAATCGATCGAGGTTGAATCAATTCAAATCAGTCGTGGTTGAATCAGTTCTAATCGACCGAGGTTGAACCAATTGAGGTCGATTCAACTCAAGTCGACATGAACCAAAAGTCGAGATGAGTAGTCCAGAATTGAAAGTCGAGCTAAGTTAAATTAGATTCAAAGGTAGAGCTGAGTTTATCTTAAAATAAAAATTAAATTGTTTTATCGAAACACTAAAATTAAAATTTAAGATATTTCAATTTCTTAGAATTGTTGATATCTCCCATCCAAACACAAGGTTAAGGTTTCTTCAAAATTGATTTTAATCTTTCTATTTGATAAACAATGATTTTAGTCGTTTATTCTTTAAATGTAGTAAATTTTCTCTCTAATTATAAAATTTATCTTTGACCAAGAATTCAAACAAATTTCAAACATACTAAACCTAGTTCTAATCACATGTTAACTGACATAAAGCACACTTTTATGGTTGTTAATATATTTTCTGTTATCTTTTATGATTCTATGTGTGGCTTTGTTGGTGTTTGTTAGGGAATGGTGATACTAACACTAACAGCCCTGCCACAACTTCATCCTCCAAGTTGCACTTTAACGGAGCATTGTGTTCCTCCAACGAGTTTTCAACTTGGGTTCTTGGTTTTAGGCTATGGTTTGTTGGCTCTAGGAACAGGGGCAATTGGACCATGCACGATTTCCTTTGCGATTGATCAGTTTGACACAACTTGCTCTGAAGGAAGGAAAGGAGTGAACAGTTTCTTTATTTGGTACTTCACTTCACTGACAACTGTTATGCTAATCAGTCTGACAGTAGTAGTTTACCTCCAGAACAAAAGTTGGATATTGAGCTTTGGAATGTTAAGTTTTCTCATGTCATTTTCAATTATCATATTTTTTGTTGGAGCTAGCGTTTATGTTTATATTCCACCAAAGGGGAGCATATTTTCTAGTATTGCTCAGGTGTTTGTTGTAGCTTATAAGAAGCGTCACCTCAAAATTCCAAAAATAGAAGATGAGGGTCTTTACTATGATCCCCCGGTGGATGCAGAAACACTACTGAAGATGCCCTTAACCAAACAACTCAAGTAATGTGTTACTCCTCAGCTAATTAGAATATTGTTTCTTGGTACTGAAGAAGCTGTTTGATTTTTGAACAGGTGTTTAAACAAAGCTGCCTTGATAAAAGACAATGAACTTAACGTAGGAGGTACTGTAAAAAATCCATGGAGGGTTTGCAGCATTCAGCAAGTGGAAGAAGTAAAATGTTTGATAAAAATGCTTCCAATTTGGGCTTCTGGTATTCTTTGCTTGATTCCCGTGGTACAACAAGGCACCTTTCCTGTATCGCAGGCCTTGAAAATGGACCGTCACCTTGGAGCAAACTTCAAGCTTCCACCTGCAACCTTCAACGTAGTGTCCCTAATCACCATTATCATATTCCTCCCATGCTTTGACCTCTTTCTACAACCAATATTAGCGAAAGTGACAAAAAACGAGGAAGGTCTCACGAGCCTTCAGAAGATAGTGATCGGTGGTGTATGCTCGGTTCTCACAATGCTGTGTGCTGGCTTGGTGGAGTGGCGAAGAAGGGGTGTGGCAATCGCACATGGTGCAGCTGATGGGGTGGCCCCCATGAGTGCAATGTGGCTGGCACCACAATTTGTCTTCTTGGGATTGTGTGAGATACTTACCGTTGTTGGACACACTCAGTTCTACAACACCGAGTCACCAGAAAATATGAAAAGCATAGGAAATTCATTGCAGTGTCTTGTGATGGCATTTTCAATTTATGTTGGCACGTTGATTGTGAATGTGGTGAACCAAGTAACTCAAAAGCGTGGTGGAATTGATTGGCTCAACGATGACATCAACATTGGCAGATTGGACTACTATTACTTTCTCCTAGCAGGTCTTGCTGCTATAAATCTTGTCTACATCTTTTACTGTGTTAAATACTACCATTACAAGGTGGTCATTGACAATAACACAATTTGAATAGTGTTGAGAATAACACTCTCAAATTGAATAATGACGAGAATATCACTCTCAAGACAGTACAATCTAAACTCACAAACCAAACTTTACGGTTGTGAAAGATATTGTGATAGCTAAGCTCTTATCTCAATGTTTTCTCGATTTGATAGCATATGCTCAATATTTTCTTTCTTTATATTTTCTCTTTCTTTTTGTTGTTACTTTTTTCTTCAACGAATTAATGCTAAATAGAGTTGTTGAAAAATTCTAGAGATCATCTAATAAATTTTGTTCCTAAACATTTATAGTGTGATGAATGCAAATTTATGTACTCATCTAGCCTTTAAACTTAGCTTTCTAATTGGTTTTTTTCCTAAAAGATTGTTTAAATTATGATTTGTTATAATTAGACTTATTGAACATGAGTTTAAAAACTATGTAAAACAAAATTTAAAGAAACTATTTTAAAATCTCATTTTTTTAATCTTTTTTTTTCTAAATTATTATTATTTAAGAAAAAAAAATTTAACCCTTTGTATTTAATACTTTACTTTTTTACAATCTTAGAAACATTTTTTATTTATCCAGACGAAATTAGGTGTTGACAAGCACACCTCTTTATATAGGTTTTACAAGATAATATGAAAATTCGATATTTTCAAATGATCAGAGTAAAAGATAAGTAAAGATAGAACACAAATTTCATTCAGATGCTAAAAAGAAACAAACATAAGAAACAGAAACAATAAATCAATTAGCCTAAGTAGATACGGTACCAAATCCATGAAGATGGTCATGATCCCTGAAAACTTTTTTTTAGAGAAGGATTTGACCATTTCCAAAGGGAGGATCTCAAACTAAAAGAAATCAATGATCATTCCATCTAATAGAGCCTTGATGCAAAGAAAATCGATTATCATTGCCTTGCAAACGACCTCAATGTAAACATAAGAAAATCAATGACTATTCCATTAGAAAGAGCCTTGATGTAAAGAAATCAATGACCATTGTCTCACAGAGGGCCCCAATATAGACATAAGGAAATAAATGATCATTCCATCGAAGAGGGTCTTAATGTAAAGAAATCAATGACCATTGCGTCATAGAAGGCCTTAATGCAAACATAAGGAAATTAATGACCATTCCATCAGAGAGGGCCTTGATGTGAGGAAATCGATGACCATTACCTCGTAGAGGGCCTCGGTGTGACATAAGAATTGCATTATGGTCCAAATGGAGAAGGACTAATGAACCACTTTGTTGCAATTTCTTTTAAGTTATTAGTTTGTTTACAAAATGGCCCAATATTTTGTAAAATTGGCTGTCCAAATTATTTTTTGGGTTGATCAATTAGTGGGCTCTAGTTTGACTTTATTCCAAGTTGTAATAATGGCCCAATTGGCTACTTAGTTATTAGCCTTTAGGAGACCAAGAGGATGCATAGCTGAATGTTTTTGGATGACTTTTGGGATGTCACAATTTCTGTTACAATCAGTCATTAAGTAGTGGAATCATTAATAGCTTAAGTGGGATGTAATTGCAAGTTATGGGTCTTTTTGTAATTCTGATGGTTAAAGCTTCTATATAAGATGAACAATTTTTATCAATGAAATCAAGTTGAGTTTTATTTAGAAAATTAGAGTATATCTCTTTTATTTTAGTGAGAGCGGTTCTCCTAAGTTCTTGAGTGATTCAAGAACCTTTGGCCGTATCAAAGGACTTTCCCCTCCTTTGTGTATTGCCTCACTTGGAAAGAGTGATTCTTTCCTTCCACCTTTCATATTCACATATTCTTCTTTCATTTGAAATCATAAACTCACTTATGTCCAAGCTTATCACGTGGTCATAACTCTCGTTGTACTCGCCCATTTGTTAAGCCTAAATTATAGTTCAGAACATGAACTTTCACTTCGTTGTGGAATCACGTCAATTGGAGTTCTACAGCTCGAGATATCGACATTTGTAGGAAGTCAAGTCAAGGCCGAGGATGCTAGGAAGTCAAGTCAAGGCCGAGGATGCATCCTTAAAGGAGAATATTTTTCAAATATTTTTCATACAAGATGTTTAATTAATGGTAATGTATGCTTGGTAATCATTGATGGAGAAAGTTGTACCAATGTGGTGAGTTCAAGATTAGCGTCAAAGATGAACATGGACACTAAACCACATCTTAGGCCATACAAACTTCAATGGCTTAGTGAAGGAGAAGAAGTTCAAGTGAAACAGTAAGCTGAAGTCTCTTTCTCCATTGGGAAATATCAAGATAAAATCTTATGTGATGTGGTTACCATGGAGGCCAGCCATATTCTTTTGGGAAGGTCGTGGCAATATGACATCAAAGCCATTCATGATGGTTTCACTAACAAAATTTCTTTCATGTATCAGGATAAAAGGGTGGTTCTCAAACCCTTGTCTCCTAAAGAGCTGTGTGAGGATCGAATAAAAATGAGAGAAAAGTTAACAAATGAGAGAAAAAGTAAAACACTTGATAACAAAAAGAATAGTGAAACACTTGAGAGAAAAATGAGAGAAAATGAAACACTTGAGGGTAAACAACTTTATCTAGCAAGAGAAATGGAGGTAAGCAGGGTGCTTTGCACAAGGCAACCCCTCTACTTATCGTTTTTCCAAAGTCAGATTTTAAATGCTAACCAAATTGGCAAATTTGAATTGCCCTCTAGCATTGAGTCTTTTTTGCAAGATTATAAAGATGTGTTTCCAGCAAATGTCCCCGATGGTTTGCCACCTTTAAGAGGAATTGAGCATCACATTGATCTCATTCTGGTAGCTTTTTTGCCCAATGGGCCAACTTATAGGAGCAACCCATAAGAGACCAAAGAGATTGAAAAGCAAGTGACTAAACTCATGAGTAAAGGTTAGGTGAGAGATAGCATGAGTCCATGTGTTGTACCTGTGATTCTGGTGCCCAAAAAGAATGGCTCATGGAGGATATGTTTTGATTGTAGAGCCATAAAAAACATCATTGTCAAGCATAGGCATCCAACTTCCAGGTTAGATGAACTTTATGATACATGTGTGTTTTTTAAAATTCATCTTAAAAAGTGGCTATAATTAGATTAGGATTAAAGAAGGTGATGAATGGAAAACTATCTTTAAAACTAAATACAGACTAAATACGAATTGTATGAGTGTGATGCATCAAATGTGGTTATTGGGGCTGTTTTGCTGCAAGATGAACATCTAATTGCTTATTTTAGTGAAAAGTTAAGCGAGGTTGCCCAAAACTATTCTACTTATGATAAGGAATTGTATACTTTGTTTAGAGCTTTAAAGACTTGGCAACACTATTTGCTACCCAAAGAATTTGTCATTCATAGTGATCATGAGTCCTTGAAATACTAGAAAGGACAAGGTGAGCTTAATAAGAGGCATGCTAAATGGGTAGAGTTTTTAGAGCAATTTTCATGTCATCAAGTATAAAAAGGGGAAAGGTAATATAATGACTTATGCACTTTCTAGGAGGCATGCTTTGCTTTCTATGCTTGAAACTAAACTATTTGGTCTTAAATCTTTGAAAGACATGTATAAGGATGATGTGGATTTTGCTAAAATATTTGTTGCATGTGAAAAGTTTTCTGAAAATGGTTACTATAGACATAATGGATTCTTGTTTAAAGCAAATAAATTGTGTGTGCCTAATTGTTGGTTATGCCCTTTTGTTTGACTAGTGCACCTAGTACTTTTATGAGGTTAATGAACCATATTTTAAGGGAGTTTATCAGTAAATTTGTTGTGGTGAACTTTGATGATATTATAATATATAACACTAGTCTTGAGTTGCATGTTGAGCATTTGCAATTTGTTTTAAATGTGCTTAGAAAAGAAACATTTTATGCCAATCTAGAAAAATGCATATTTTATTCTAATCATGTGGTATTTTTTGGTTTTGGTGATAAGGAGAAGGTCAAGGCCATCCAAGAATGGCCTGCATCTAAGATTGTGAGTGAGGTAAGGGGTTTTCATGGTTTAACAAGTTCTATAGGAGATTTGTTAAGGATTTTGGTACCTTGGATGCACCTCTAAATGAATTTTTTAAAAAGAATGTGGGTTTTAGATGAGGAGAGAAACAAGAGGAGACATTTACTGCCCTTAAGCATAAGCTAAGTAATGCATCTATTCTTGCCATGCCTAATTTTGCAAAATCTTTTGAAATTGAGTGTGATGCATCAAATGTGGTTATTGGGGCTGTTTTGCTGCAAGATGAACATCTAATTGCTTATTTTAGTGAAAAGTTAAGCAGGGTTGCCCAAAACTATTCTACTTATGATAAGGAATTGTATACTTTGTTTAGAGCTTTAAAGACTTGGCAACACTATTTGTTACCCAAAGAATTTGTCATTCATAGTGATCATGAGTCCTTGAAATACTAGAAAGGACAAGGTGAGCTTAATAAGAGGCATGCTAAATGGGTAGAGTTTTTAGAGCAATTTTCATGTCATCAAGTATAAAAAGGGGAAAGGTAATATAATGACTTATGCACTTTCTAGGAGGCATGCTTTGCTTTCTATGCTTGAAACTAAACTATTTGGTCTTAAATCTTTGAAAGACATGTATAAGGATGATGTGGATTTTGCTAAAATATTTGTTGCATGTGAAAAGTTTTCTGAAAATGGTTACTATAGACATAATGGATTCTTGTTTAAAGCAAATAAATTGTGTGTGCCTAACTGTTCCATTAGAGAATTGCTTATGACTGAATCACATGAAGGGGGTTTCATGGGTCATTTTAGGGTTCAAAAGACTTTGGAAATTTTACAAGAGCATTTCTTTTGCCTCATATGAAAAGTGATGTGCATAAATTTTGTGATAACTGCATTGTGTATAAAATGGCTAAATCTAAAGTTAAACCTCATGGATTATATACTCCTTTGTTTGTTCCTGAATATCCTTGGACTAACATTTCTATGGACTTTGTTATGGGGCATCCTAAAACAAAGAATGGAAATAATTTTTTGTTTGTTATTGTTGACATGTTTTCTAAAATGTCACACTTCATACCTTGCAAGAAGGTGGATTATGCTTGTTATGTGGCTGACTTGTTTTTCAAGGAAATAGTGAGACTTCATGGACTATCAAGAAGCATTGTGAATGATAAGGATACAAAATTCCTTAGTCATTTTTGGACGACCTAGTGAGGTAAGATTGGTTCTAAATTGTTACTATCTACTACTTGTCACCCACAAACTGATGGTCAAATTGAGGTAGTCAATAGAACTTTACGCACATTACTTAGGAATGTTTTAAAGAAAAATATTGAGTCCTGGGAAACATGTTTGCCTCATGTTGACTTTGCTTATAATAAGGTTGTCCATAGTACAACTAACTATTCACCTTTTGAGATTGTATATAGATTTAACCCTTTAACTCCACTTGATTTGTTGCTTATGCCTAACATTTCAATATTTAAGCATAAAGAAGCATAGGTTAAATCTAAGTATGTGAAGAAGCTACCTGAGCAAGTGAACAGTCAAATTGAAAAGAAAAATGAAATCTATGTTAGGCAAGCTAACAAAGGTAGAAAGAAGGTTGTCATCCAACCCGGAGATTAGGTTTTGGGTGCACATGAGAAAGGAAAGGTTTCCACAACAAAGGAAATCAAAGCTTCAACCAAAAGGGAATGGTCCATTCCAAGTTCTTGAAAGAATCAATGACAATGCTTACAAAATTGATCTACCTGGTGAGTATACTGTTAGTTCTACCTTGAATGTATTTGACTTATCTCTTTTTGACGTAGATGAAGAATCTAATTTGAGGAGAAATCCTTCTCAAGAAGGAGAGAATGATGGAGACGTGACAACAGCAAGGACAAGGATCCACTTGAAGAACTTGGAAGACCTATGGCAAGGGTTGGAGCAAGGAAAGCAAAGGAAACTCTTCAGCAAATGTTGTCCATATTATTTGAATACAAGCCCAAGTTTCAAGGTGAACAGACCAAGGTTGTGAATTGCATCATTCCCCAAATGGAGAAGGACTAATATGCACCACTTTGTTGCAGTTTCTTTTACTTTATTAGTTTATTTAAATAATGTCCCAATGTTTTGTAAAATTGGTTGACCAAATTATGTTTTGGGTTAATCAATTAATGTGCTCTAGTTTGGTTTTATTTCAAGTTGTAACAATGGCCAAATTGGCTACTTAGTCATTAACCTTTGGGAGACCAAGAGGATGCATAACTAAATACTTTTTGGTGACTTTTGAGTTGCCATAATTTCAGTTACAATCAGCCATTAAATAGTGGGATCATTAATAGCTTAAGTGGGATGTAATTGCAAGTTATGGGTCTTTTGCAATTTTGATGGTTAAAGCTTCTATATAAGATGAACCATTTTTATCAATGAAAAAAAGTTGAGTTTTATTAAGAAAATTAGAGTTTTTCTCTTTTATTTTAGAGAGAGTGATTTTCCTAAGTTCTTGAGTGATTCAAGAACCTTTGGTTATATAAAAAGACTTTCCCTTCCTTTGTGTGTTGCCTCCCTTGAAAAGAGTGATTATTTCCTTCCACCTTTCATATTCACATCTTCATCTTTCACCCTAAATCATAAACTCACTTATGCCTAAACTTATCATGTAGGCATAACTCTCGTTCTACTTGCCCAAAATTAGTGTTTCTTAAGTCTAAATTATAGTTCAGAACGTGAACTTTCACCTCATTTTGGAATCACGTTAATTGGAGTTCTACAACTCGAGATATCGATATTTCCAATATATTGTCCAAACTAGAATTTCAACCTCTTTATAATCCACCTTTTCAATAAGTTTCCAAGTTTTCTACAAGGTTCTAACCTTAAAGATCCTAAGTCAGCCCTTGTGCAAATGAGGTTCACATCACTAGGACACTAATGCAAGACTTCAGAACAGTTCAAGATGCTAAATGAAATTAATAAATGCATTGCTTGAACCAAAATAGGGTTAAATTCTCAAAATGGGAGATTAAAGCAAGATTTGATAGTAGTAAAAATTTGGAAGCTAACAAAATGGAAGGAAGAAAAGGATTGAATCAAAACACTACTAGAAAATTTGAATTGAAACTACTCAGTGCAAGAAATTAAAGCAAGCCATAAAAAATGAACTAGTGTAGAATCTTAAAAGCAAACAAAATGGTAACAAAAAATATGCGTAACAAAATTAATCATTGCAAAATAACATAAAGCTTAAATCAATTATAGTGAATGGACAATAATCCTTCTACACCAGAGAAGACATCTTGATAATGTATGTCTACTTTGGGGTCACTTGGTTTCCTAGAGGAAACATTAAATTGTGCAGAAATATGACTTTGTGATCACTACACTGACTCAAAGACCAAACTACTATAGAAAGGTAAAACTAAAGCAAGGAAAATGAACTTGGTGCAAAAGCTTAAAACAAAAGAACAAGCATGAAGGTAAAAATTGATTTAGTGATTGAACTATGGCCTTATTGCACTCGAGAAGACATCTCGGGAAGTTATGCCCACTTTGGGACCATATGAATTCCAAAAAGGAACCAATATTGTGTGCAAAATTGTGAACCAAGCTCAAACGCTATCATAGCAACACAAACTAGACATTAATATTAAAAACATTAAAGGGAATCTTAAAGGACCGAGTTTAAAGACTGAAAAGCATAAAACACAAGCAAACTTAGAAATTGGAAATCAAATTGAAAGTAAACCACTGAATTTCATTGCAAAGTCAGATGATAACAAGAAATCAAGAAAGTGTTAGAAATAAATTGGTGAAAGAAGCTCACGTTGTGCTTGTGATTACCTAAGTGAAGCCAACTACACATTAGAAAAGACCCCACTCTCTGAAAGTCACTTTGTGTTCATAAGAGATTGGAGAAATCCCTCTTATAATTCACTCCCTATCACTCTCGCTCACACCTAGAACACAAACCCTAGCTCCTAATATTCCTCTTTTTCGCGCACAATATAGGGTTTGCCTAGAAAACATAATTGCTTGCCCTTAAAAAACCCTTTAAGAAAAATCAGAAAAGACATGAAAAATCTGACCTATTTCCTTCAGCTCGAATTCAGATTTCCAACCTTGATCCCAATTGTCGTTGCACCTTTAATCAGCTTGACCTTCCTCTCGTTTGTCTATCTCTCCACGTTGCCTCAATCTCTCTCCATCTTGATTACATATCAAGCTTCAAATCTCTCTCAAATTAAACTTGCGCATTTGACTTGGTTTGTTATGTAACATTAGAGGCTTTTTCGTTGAATCAGATTCTACCTCACGTTGGAGCTCCTCGTGCCTGCTTCCATCAAGGCAAAAGTCAAATCAAGTAGTTTAAGTTAAACGAAGAGTTTTGGGGAGGAAATCTAGTCAAAGTGTAGTTAACCCCCCAAGTGTTGCTTTGCAAAAAGAGAAAATTGGAATTAAGGATTGAAAACTAAAAATAGCACAAAGGGAGGGCTTCCTTACAAGGATAATTTATTCTAAAAAGGGAAATTCTAAAGGCACATAACTAATAGAAATAAATAAATGGTAAAACACTCTTTTTATCATATTTTTATGATGGCTCTATTTTCATAAGCCAATAACAAAAACTAGTTAGTTAGAGACAAAAACATATTTATTTAAACTAAAAAAATACTTTTAGAAAGGAAAAATACTAAAAAATAAGATGTCATCATCATCCTTGTGTGTGTCGCGTGACTCGTTGGTGTTTTCTCCTCCTCCGTCATCCACGACACCTCGCTGGCCACGAAGGCAAAGCAACCACCACCTGACAACGACTGGACGAGAATGCAAAGCAACGACAACGCAATGAACAATTATTGTGATTTCCCCCAATTTGGATTTCATAGCTACTACCGTAATTGGCTTCTTTGGATTGGAGGTAACCATATCGAGCCATTCATTTTGAAAAAAAAAATGAACAATTGTTGGACTGTTTGTTGATGTTTGTGTAGTAAAGTATTGTAATTATTTGTTGTAATTGAGGTGTTTCTTGCTGTAATTGAGAAGTTTGTTGTTGGATTGTGTTATATTTGTGTCGTGTTGTTGTTTTGAGCTCACACTATTGATTTTTGTGCTCAAAGTGTTGTTATTTTAGAACACAGTGTTGTTGTTATGTTAGTGAGTTACCAGACAACACAACACACATTTGTGTTGTTGGGCTACTTTAATTGTAGTTTGTGTTACTGTTTTAGTAGAAATTTGTGTTGTTGTTTGTGTTGCTTTGCTGCTTGGGTTCTTATTTGTGTTTTTTTTACTGGGTTATGTTATTTTGCTTTTTTGTATTAGGATTTAGTGAACCTAGGATGTTTAGTAAAATATAATGGATGAGTCAATTGCTAATCCTCCTCCAAGTGTTGATCACGAAACTGAAAATGTTGATGTGGTTGAAGAGCATATCTAAACTGAAAATGTTGATGTGGTTGAAGAGCATATCTAAACTGAAAATGTTGATGTGGTTGAAGAGCATATCTAAACTGAAAATGTTGATGGAAGTGTTAAACTTAGAGAATCTTCTTCTAAGAAAATTGAGAAGTGAACAACTTCTTATTGTTGGAAATATTTTAATAGGATTGGGGTTCATGATGATGGAAAGGAGAAGGCAAGGTGTAATAGTTGTAACCAAAATATATTATTAGTAGTAAAAAGTATGGGATTTCTCATTTGAAGCGTCACATTGAAAAGTGTAGCAAAAGATGTAACTGAGAAACTTAGATTACTTTCACCTATTTCAAGAATAAACCAAAGATAATAATTGTGTATAAGAAGGTGAGTGTGGGGAGGTTGGGGTAAGCATGTGCTGGAAAATGTAAGATCAAACATATATACTTTGGCTTTGTCTCCTTGGCTTCTACAACAACAGGTTGCTCGTTTCTTAGTGTAGGTGCTGGTTTTGCTGCCTTATAATGTTGTACATTGTTTTTTAAAGTTAACATTTTTGTTTTTTTTTATAACGTTGTACATTATTCCTGAACTTTGTCATATAATATATTGTTCTATTGTTCATTGAAGGAGAATAAAAACTCAAATCTGGAAATCAGAAAAAAAAAGTCAAAGCTGGTGGACCAACCCTCTAGGCCGTGGGCCAGGTTGAATAATCGAGCTTGTTTTCCTTTTGTGGGCCTAAGTCAAACCCGTTTCAAACAAGCAATAATCGGGCGGGCCTAAACAGGCCGCACTAGCCCCTTTTGACACCCCAAGTAAATATTGGTTTTCTTTTTTGTCTTATTATATTTTTTTCAACCAAAGGTTATGTTGAGGAATTTGGATGGAAAAGTTTTTTTGAGGAATTTGGATGGAAAGGTTGTTTTGTTGCTTGTGAAGTGGTAAGTTATGATTATGGAACATGTTCATGTTCAAATAAGTTGTGGTATTGATTTATTAACATAGTTGTTGAGTGTTGTAAACCTGAAAAATATGATGTTATGTGTAAGACCCGTGAATATTAATTAAGTAAATAAATAATTAATTAATAAATGCAGGTACTGGGAGCCTTTATGACATTAAATATTGATTGATGTGACGTGGAAAAGTATTAGCTTAAGTGGTTGAGAGTACTTAATTATGTGAGAGAGCTTGGGTTCAAGTCCTAGTGTTATTTAATTATTATTGTGCTTTTTATAATATGCTAGAGTATGTTGAGTCATAATATAATCATAGAATCATATTAATCATTATGAAACATGATTGGTTGAATTGGTTATGCATTTGAATGGTGATTGAGTGGTCATGGATGTGAAAGGGTTGAGAAAACCCTAGGAGGCTGAAAAAAACTGCCATTTCCTTTTTGAATGATATTGTATGCAATTGCATTATATATTGATGCATGAAAGCCTTGTCGTGAACCAAAATTCTTTTATCGTTTAACCTCTTTATGTTTGTTGTATGTGATTTTAGAGAGGGTATAGATATGCTTGTGGTTTCCATTGTACTGAGTACTCTATGTGACTTCATCACTACTATGATTATTATGATTCTTCTTCTTTTTTTAATGACTTGCCGAGATGTTTAAAGTTTTTCTTCTAAATGTGGCAGTATTATCATAATTATCATTTCTATTATTATTAATATTTTATTTTATTATTATTATTATTATTATTTTTATTTTTATTATTATTTTACTATTATTATTATTATAATAATAATATTTATTATTATTATTATTATTATTATTATTATTATTATTATTATTCATATTGTTTATATATTATTATTAGTTATTATTTTTATTATTTATATTTATATTTTTATTACTATTATTATTATTATTATTTTATTTACTATTATTATTAATATTATTTAATTCTATTATTATTATTACTATTTATACTATTATTATTATTTTCCTTATTATTATTATTTATATATTATTATCACTAGTTATTATTATTATAATTATTACTACTACTATTATTATTATTATTATTTTATTTACAATTATTATTAATATTTTGTTAATATTATTTTATTTTATTTTATTATTGTTATTATTATTATTATTATTATTTTTACTATTATTATTATTATAATGATTATTTTTATTATTATTATTATTATTATTATTATTTATTTTATTATTATTTATACATTACTATTATTATTAGTTATTAATATTATTATTTTTATTATTATTAATATTAATATTATTATTATTATTATGTTATTTTACAATTATTATTATTAATATTTTATTATTATTATTATTATTATTATTATTCCTATTATTATTATTATTTTATTTTATTTTACTATTATTTTATTATTATTGTTATTATTATATTTTTAATTATATTTATGATTTTATTATTATTATTACTGTTTTATTATTATTGTTTTATTTTGTTTTTATTATTATTATTACTTTGCTATTATTGTTTTAAATTATTGAAACGCATGGCGCCTGGCGAAAAAATGTGATCCTGCCAATCGAAAAAGATCTAGTAGAAGCTCTAGAAAGCACGTGGCGCCTAGCGGTGAGGAGTGTCCTACCAAGCGATAACTGCAGGCATGGGCATCAGAGGCGCGTTTGCGCCTGGCGGTACGCGTCCCCCGCCAAGCGGTTTGGAAGTGGACAGCACCTGGCGGAATGTGTCCCCCGCAAGGTGATTTTGCTACTGCAACTTTGAGTTGTTGGTTCTGCAGGCGTGATCTACAAGGCTTTTGGTGATACTTCAAAGGTGGGTTTGCTAGTGTTCCTTGAGTTGAGCTCGGAACATATCCCTTAAGTTGAGCTCGGGATAGAGGTTAAGTACGTGGCATTCCTCGAGTTGAGCTCGAAGTGGCATCCTTCGAGTTGAGCTCAAGATGGCGGATGAACATGAGGAACCCTTGAGTTGAGCTCGGGTTGGCGAGTGTTGCCGGTGTGAGTGTGCTGGTTGTGGCCAGTATGGATGGGTGCAGATGGATTTGATGAAGGATTATCTTGTTCCTTTTTAAGATTATTGAATATGGTGTGAGTTGATTAAGAAAGCTAAGTGAAATCCCCACTGGTGGACATTAAGATAGCAAGTTATCTAGATGTGAAGGTTCCTTTCACAAAGCTCAAGAGAAGAAGATGATGGATTGATTCAAAACAAAAAGGAAATGGAAGGCACATAAACCATAGAAAACCAAGAACAATTAAAGGAAGAAGAAAAC
>Ga0214544_1008350_pt1 | contig 17304 bp, 12 predicted proteins | sample CNSS3metaG_FD_160074 | JGI IMG/M metagenome (GOLD analysis project Ga0214544, IMG submission 160074) | Root nodule microbial communities from cowpea collected in UCLA plant growth center, Los Angeles, California, USA - CNSS3 | ecosystem: Host-associated > Plants > Roots > Nodule | place: USA...
CGGGTACGGGTATCCACGGGTACGGATACTATGATACCCGTACCCGCCCCGTTAACATGCGGGTATCAAAAATACCCATACCCGCGGGTAGCGGGTATCCATTTTTAATATCCATTTCCTACCCGTTACGGGTTTTATCCGCGGATACCCGCGGGTACGGATTTTTTTGACATCCCTAGGTTGGACCACGAATGAGTCAGTTTCGTGGGAGCACAGGGAAGTCCCAAGACCTAGTTCATGCATATGACTCATGAAGGACTATGAGGTCATGGTTGGATGATTATGAAATATGAAATTAGTTATGTTATTTTGGGTTGGGAAACATATTTATACTCATGTTTCTTTATATATATGTTGTGCATAGCTCACCCTTTTTGTGTGTGTGTGGCGATGATCGGGTAACTTGTTATCCAGGAGCAGATGATGTGACAGGTGGGCCAGGAGATGCTTAGACTCGGAGCGAGGGCTAGCATGGGATATTATGTAGATACATATGTATTATGTTTATTATTTTATTGTTGTGAAGATTATGTAAACTTGGCAGGAGCCATTAACTTTATTTTAGTTTTATGAGTTATGGACTCCTGGTTTTTATAACTCGTATATTTAAAGTTTTAAATTTCCCGTATTTTTGGGAAATGAGGTATTATTAAATGCAGTGCAATTATTTTACTTTGATTTATTTTATTAAATTCGTAATATCTTGACGGGATGTTACACCGGGCTTGCACATGGCCCATTAAGCACAACACAGTGATAATAACAAATGATTGTGGGGGTGTCTTATGATTGATAAACCGCTAACGCATATCAAGTGTTTTTGGTTCATATAGCTTGCTATACAAACTAAACTATGTGTTAAGTTTATCAATCTAGGACTAGTTCATATAAGTTGTTATACCAACTTTGATGTATTACTTCTTATATGAAACCCAAGATTTTCTTTCATTCTTTCTATCTAATTCATACTATTTTGCAATATGTGGGGGATTGTTGTAAAAACAAGTTTTAATTTTTATTGCAAATGTATGAAAGTCGTGACAACAGTTTCAATTTGGCCATTATTGTTATAGCTATTTTGATTTGGTATTTATAGTGTTTTGACTGTTTATGGCTACTACAAATCTCCAACCGGGCGATGGAAATTTAGCCCATTTCAAACCACCTCTCTCCATCTATAAATATGTGTCTTGTGCTTCATCTAAAAACACACCTATCATATTTTTACTCTTCTTTCTTCAAGCTCTCTTCTCTCTCTCCTCTTATTCTCTTTTATTATCCTAGGTTACTTACACTTTAAAGATTATTTTCTTGCTAGTTTTGAGATGTTTGGAAAATCCGAGAAGTTTGTCTTGTATCTTGGGGGAGTTTTGCAACACATCGTGGATAAGTGTTGACAAAAAGAAGGAAGCCTAGTGATTTTGAATGATGATCTAGTAAGAATGAAGACAAAATGTTAAAATGTTTAAAGTTATCTTGTAAAATAAAATAAGTGTGTTGTAGAATAGTTTTACTTAAACTTAGAATCAGCAACATAATCTTCGTCTCTCTAAGGTTTCTCATTTTTGGTAAAACTGCAGTGATAATCGATTATCACTAATGATAATCGATTATCTATGCAAAACTTTTATTTTTCGAAATCCTACTAGAATAATCGATTATTTCCCAGAATAATCGATTATCCTGTTCAAAATTTGTTTTTAGACAATAATCGATTATCTTTGGTAGTTGGAACATGACGTTTCAGTTTTTAACCTAATTTTCGAAAACCCTGTTTAAGGAACTGCAGTTCAACTTCGAAAAAACCTTTTTGAGAAGCTAGAGTGCTAGTGTTGTGACTGCAAAGAAAGTTCTCTGAGTGTTCTCAAAAGAGCTTTGAAAAATCTAGTGTGGGTAGAGCGATAACTTTTCCTAAGAGGGCTTCTAGGAGATTGAGTGTTATTGTTGTTGCTAGGAAAGTTAGGTCAAGTTCTATGTGTGATTCAAAGAAAGGTTGTTCATCTCTTATGGCTTCAAAAAAGGTGTTTTCTTTCCCTATTCTCTTGTTATCTAATTGTAAATCTGATATTTGTTCGTGATTGAGTTAATCTCTTTATTTGAAGAGATTAACAACTAAACGTAGGATCTTTTGATCTGAACCAATATAAATATTTGTGTCAATTCTTCTTCTCTATCTCTTTATTTTATCTACTATTGCTTTTAAAGGAATTGATATTTAAATTAATCGGTAAAATTTCAAAAAAAATTTAAAGTATTAATTTTAATACTAAAAGCCAATTCACCTTCTCTTGATTTTTGTCCAAACGCGAAACATTCTGCTGCGCGATACCAACAACAAGTTTTTAAGAAATGTGAATCTACACGTATTAAGAAGTGATTTTTAGTTAGTGATTTTTCAGCTTTGTTGTGGAAGTGGTGTATATAGTATAAAAAAAACATTTTTCTATAATATAGCGTTTTATTGAAAAAGTATGTGCAAAATGATTATGTGTGAACGGTGTTAAAGTAGTGTTTTGTTGTATAAATTGACTTGGAAAGATTTCAGCATAAGGAATTATTATTATATGAAGCATGAATCAATGCATTAGATGAATCAGAAAGCAGTTGCTGAGTTATGAAAAAGGTGATTTAATTGCCGAAGATTCATCGTAATCCTCAAAAGTTTCACCATATCAGGTTCCTTCCTCCAATTTACTCTATTTGGTTCCAATGAATAGAATTTTTTTTGCACTAATTGTTTTACTGAAAAAGTAAGTGTGAAAAGGCTTTTATTTATGAAAAGTGGTGTCAAAAGTAGTTTTTTGTTTATGTAAATAAATTGACTTGGAAAGACTTCAGCATAAGGAATTGTTATATAAAGCATGGATCAAAGCATAAGATGAATCATAAAGTGTTGCTGATTTGTGGAAAAGGTGATTTAATTGCTGAAGATTCATCATATTCCTCAACAGTTTCACCATACCAGGTTTCTTCTCCTCCTATTTGCTCTATTTGGGTCCAATCCTTTTCGATTTCATCCATGAATAGATTTCTTTTGCACTAATTAATTTTAGCTGGAGATGTTGAACATGTACTAACTTTTTGGTTCAAGTATACGTTGAATTCAGAATTTTTTTCAAGTTGATTTCTTCATGTTGTATATATTTCTGCTTTAGTATCAAATGAATTAACCTCAACCTTGGAACCAAATTTTATTATTGAAAAATGCTAATCATACTCCAATTAGTTTTTACCAGCTTTATCCGTATTGTATGTTGCGCAGTGCGTCATTGATGATTATTTTATTAAATAGTGGGTTATTTTCTATTTTTTCATATTAATGTAAAAGATGTGTTATGTGTTTCGGAAAGCCTTTTCAGAATATGTTTCATGTTTGGAAAATTCATTCTGAAATGAATTATAAACATTTTCGAAATTTTATTTCGGAAGATGCATTTAAGAAAATTTATTCTAAAGTAAATCTCATGCACTCCAAAAATTTCTATAAAATCATATTTAAGAAATCTGATTCCGAAAAAATTATTCTAGAAATATCATTTCAAAAATCTCGTTTTGAAAAGTTTTTGAAATTAATATATAATCTAAAATTCATTTCTATGATGGGTAAAGTGGTCATTGGAAAATTTGAAGAGGTTCAGTGGAGATGGAATTATGGGGATGATGGAGGAAGTAAAAGCACAATGTCATTTACTAAATATTCAATTCGTGAACAGTAATTTATTATATAAATTGACTTGGAAAGACTTCAGCATAAACAATTATTATATAAAGCATGGGTCATTGCATCATCAGATGAACCCAAACGAGTCGCGCAATGGTGGAATGGCTACTTCAAATGTAAAAGATTCGTCAATAGTGCCGCCATCACAGGTCCTTTTCCTCATTTTTTTTTCTCTATTTCCTTCCAATGTTCTTCCATTTCATCCATTAAAAGATTTTTTTTTTTTTTTACCTAATTATCTACTTTACGGACATTGTTTATCGGCGTTTTTTACTTACTCGACCTATTTATAATATTGTTATTATTTCTTTTGATGGATTCAAAATTGGCCTTTTAAATATAAACCTATTAAAATATTATTCATTGGTCTAAAAATAATATAAATATAAGTCATTATCTCATCTCATAATTATTTTTACTCAAATATTGACTCCTAATTTTTTATTGACTTGAGTGTTATATAATCTTTGCAGAATGACATCTCCTCTGAAGTAACTGGAAACTCGAGAAATCAGCCCACTTCGGAAAATCTGGTAAGAGCAATGATATTTTTAACAAATGGTGAGAAATTTTCTCATTTCTGCTTGTTAATGTAAAAAATGTTTTATATCAATTTAGAAAATATTTGTTATATATGTTTAAGAATGATTATTAAAAATATGTGTTTATAACTACTAATTACTCCACCTTTAAAAATGATATTCAAAAACCCAAAAATCCGAAATCCTAATATTTGAATAAGTTATTATATAATTTTTCATGTTTCAGCATGGTAACCAAATGGAAGGACAACCGAATAATTTAGAGAAAGAATTGACTGAGATGCTTCAAAATGTGCCTCTTCCAAACATTCAAAATGTGGATGAGCAATGCATTTATAGGGTACCGCCATCTACTCGTAATAAAGATCCCGTATCATACATACCTCGTATAGTTGGCATTGGTCCTTACCATCGCAAAGGTTTTTACCATTTCAAAGGTTGTTTCCATCCCGAAGACGCAGAGAATGGGCTTAAATTGAAATACGTCCAGGCATTCCTATCTCGAACAAATCTATCTGTGGGAGAATTGGTTGAAAAAATTAAAGACATGCGGGACAACATAGAAAGTATTCGAAGATGTTATGCGCAGACTATTGAATATAACGATGATGATTTTTTTAAGATAATTTTAGTTGATGCTTTGTTCATAATTGAGCTCTTCCTAAGATGGCACGAAGACAGGGAAGAAACAGACCATACAAAGTTAAAACCATGGAAGCGTCTGCGGATTAGGCATGACTTGGTGTTACTGGAAAATCAACTTCCATTCTTTTTTCTTGAACAACTTTACAACGACACTTTCAAGAATGAACTCCTCCCCGATATCAAAGAACCAGTTCCCGACACCGTCGATGAACCACTCCGAGGTACCCCCTCCTTTTCTAAGATATGTGTCAACTGTATGTGCACCGGTACGAATTGTTTCAACCGTATACCCACCGCTACGAATGAACCACCCACTGGTACGAATGAACCACCCACTGGTACCAATCAAAAAATCTCCTTTCTTCAGCTTTCTTTCAACTGTCTTCATAGCACAAGTTTTCAAACCGAGTGTCCAAGACAGAGTCCACGACACTTCACTGATTTGTTAAGATCTTCAATAATATCATCATCAGAGATTAATATTCAAAACCCGATAGAAGGCCAAAAAGATGTTAATCATGTATACAGCGCAAGCCAACTAATGGAGGCAGGTCTTAAGTTCAAGGTCAGTCCAAATAAAAGCTTTCTTGACTTGACCTATCCTAAATATGGAGTGCTGAGCATGCCAGTCTTGAATATAAATGGCAGTACAGAAATATTTTTCAGGAATATGATGGCATATGAATATTACCACCATTCGGCTACAAAAGTCCTTATTCAGTATGCAGCGATCCTAAATTTTCTTATCAATACTGAAGAAGATGTCAACATACTTATTGACAACAAAATTATTTTCAATTGGACTGGTGATGCTAAGACGGTGGTTACAATAATTAATAATCTGAACTCCAGTTTTAGTATGCCAGACTTCATTCCACACTATTTCTCCATCTGCAATAGCTTAAATAAATTCTATGAAAATCCATGCAACAAGCGCAAGGCAAGCTTCAGACAAGGCTACTTCAACACTCCTTGGAAAAAGTTATCTACTTGTACTGCAGTTCTGCTAGTTTTCCTGGCGTTAGCTCAGGCCACATTTTCAGCCATCTCACTAGCAAAGAAATTATGACAATTTCAATACTTAAACAATGCTGTGGAACAAGCCAAACTCATAAAATTGCTATGTTAAATCTGCAGGTAATTGAAGACAGGATTCATTAAATAAGCAACAAGGAAGTCAGTTGGTGAAGAAAGTATTTGATGATTGTATTTGTGCGTCTCGGTATAAGGAAAACTTTGTGATGTGATTTACTGTGTTGTTGCTTTTCTTTCATTAAAGATTCAGCTTGTTTTCTGTTCTCTATTTGTATTTCAGTATGATTGTGATGTTATTTACTCTGTTGTTGCTTTTCTTTAAATGAAGATTCAACTTGTTTTCTGTTTTTCCTACTTGTATATTAACTTTAACTACTTTTTATTCACAACTAACTTTGTTGCGAGCTTTTAGATTAATAAAACTATTTCAAACTTTAAATAATCTCTGCTTTTAACACAAGTATTTAAATATTATATATCATGTATTTTTACAAGAGGACGGATAATTTTTTTTTTTCCGAAAGGATCAATATACCATTTATGATCAATAAACTTGTATTGATTCATCTTATTATAGCAAAATGTAAGAACTAACAACTAAAATAAAATATGTAAAGAGAAATTAACGAACAATAAAGTAATCAAATTATTCGCTCTATGTTTTATTATTTTGTCATTTATGTTGCTTATTTTTCCAATAAGTTATGATAGGGTTGAATTCATATAAACTTTTCTATATTAACCTACTTGATCATATATGTTAGGTTTTGATTGGTGTGAATCTTTGTTACGTATACGCTTCCTTCCTCTAATACTTTTTGAACAAAGTGGTAATGTATGTTTGTGTACTTTATCCTAGAATAAAAGGCACAATGAATGTCATAATACAACAATTTTCTACTGCTTATGTTTGATTTCCTTTGTCAACAATATGATTCCATATAACCTCTTGCATAACATGGATAGGCAGAGCTACAATATCTTTGAAACTTGGATAACCAAATTGTTTCCCCTCCTATAAGTGTGAACACACACTACAAGAATGCACCGTTTTAGCTTCCAGATCATGGCGTCGGACCAACGTGCGACGCAAATTACGTCGGCCAAACCCACGCAAAATCGACGTTAACAAAAAGTTAAGTAGAAAAAAAATTTAACTATTCCTGAAAATGTAAAAAAGCATAAATTGAAGCTTCTCGTGAGTTTAACCGACGAAAACGCACCAAATAACTGGCGTCGGATGGCTGACGCATCAGAATTTAAATTGTTTGCGTCGGTTCGGCCCACGCATACACTGTGAGGTAAAAAAAAAATATAAATTTTAGGTTAAAGTATAGAGGGGAAACATCACATTTCACTTTCCCCCCTCCAGATTTTCACCCTTGCTTGAGTGAGCTATTGTTTTCCCTCTTTCTCTTTGACCGGGGATTTCTTCCAAGAGTGGGTGAAACTCAACGAGGCGAGTGGGTGAGCGAAACTCCAATAAACCAGCTTCTTCGACGACACGACCTGCTGCGACGACGCGTGGTTCTGCAGCGTCGCGAGTTGCTCCGGCGAGATGGCTATGGTGACGAGCATGGAGGTTCGAGCTAGAGAGGGCGCGATGACGATCTCCTTCACCCTGTAACTTCTTGTCAGTAACACAACACAAAACCTCTCTTCTCACAAGGAAGAATTTTTGCGGAGGTGCGATTTGGGGGTTTTTATTCGCACCCAGTGGATTTTTGAAGCGTCTAGGTTAGTGATTGTACTTTACTGCATTGTTGATTGAGTTCTAGTTGATTGAGAAGTTTTTTGGTTATGGGTCAAAATTAGGTTTGTAGAATAAGCGTTTGGGTGGAAGGGCTTTGATCTGAAATCTTGAATCTAAGGTGCATGAGTTACTGTAATTTGAATATGCATTGAACTACAAATTATTTGATGTTTTGATGTTTTGATGTTATGATTGAGTGTAAGTATTCTGATTTAATGAATTGTGGATTGGATTGGATGCAGGTTCTGCTATTGCACATGTTCTAGGATGTGTTGGAAGTAAATTCTTTATTTCAAATTTAACACGTATTTGCGTCGGCCAAGCCCACGCAAGGCCAACGCTAACAATTATACTGCAAATTGTTTGCGTCGGCTAAACCCACGCAAGGCCGACGCCAACGTGCGTGGGCTTGACCCACGCATACAAATTCATTATTGTATTTTTTATATGTTTTCGTCGGTTGAGCCGACGATAAGTAAGAAGCAAATGTGCGTCCCCATTTAGCCGACGCAAATGAGCTTTGCTTCCAAGGAATAGGCGTGGTCCATGTGGTCGTCGCTGAACCGACGCGATCATCTTCTTATCGTCGGTTTTGTGCTTGTGGCGTCCATTTTTGGCCGACGAAAAAAGCCTACATTCTTGTAGTGACATAGCTAATAGTAGAATTTTCTTTATTTACTTTTTTTCTTATCAAAGATCACTTACAAAATGTTAATCAACATATCAATGTAACATTTGAGCTTCCTTTATGCAATAGTATTGTGTAAATCATGGCATATATAAGGTTTTCCACGCATATAGTACTTCAGACATTTTAATCCTTACTTCCATGTCATAAATCGTATTTGAGGATAACTTATAGTTCAAAGAAAGGGAGGTAAAATTTGTTGATATTCTTGCATGTTGAAACATTGTAAGACCTTTAGTAAGTAATTCTTTTGAGAAATTCAAATTCTTTCATCTTTTTTGTTTCACTAAATTTGCACTGGTCAAATCTCGTTTGTTAGTTCCAAGCTGTTTGTATCAAGCTCCCTAATGAATTGCACGTTTAACTCTAGATTCAAGCTTTGTTGGGCCTATCACTAACATGTTATCCACATACAACTGTTGACAAACAAGTCTCACAATAAAGCACCTCATATATTATAACTTGTTGTATTTAGTAACGAGCATGGTCATTTTATAAACTCTTAGAAATGACCTTTCAACACTACCAAGACTCCAAAAAGAACTCTAGTGCATGCCACAATCATTACTAGATGCACTCCTGACCTTTGCACTTTCCTAAGACACTTATACCAACACTATTAATTTCAACTACATTTAATGTTTACCTAACAAAATTCTCCAATAAACTTAAATGCTCTTCTTGTTTTTCATTCCAAGCATCATCTTGTTGTTCTTGAACAGAGTTGTGGCAGTGGCTTTGTGAACATATCTACAGCTCATGCTCGACTTCTAACATGCTCTAACTCCACAGTTTGTTCTTTCACTTATTCTCGGATGAAGTGAAATCGAACATCAATATGTTTGCTTCTCTCATGATTAACTGGATTCTTCGCCAATTCAATGGCCGACTTGTTATCAACTCGAATTATAATTCCCTTTTCTTGCTTTAACTCCAACTTGCTTAGAAGATTTCTAAGCCAAACTGTATGGCAAATAGTTCATGGTCATTTTATAAGCTCTTAGAAATGACCTTTAAACTACAACCAAGACTCCAAAAAGAACTTTAGTGCATGCCACAATCGTTACTAAATGCATTCCTGACCTTTGCACTTTCCTAAAACTCTTCTACCAACACTATTTATTTCAACTACATTTAATGTATACTTAACAACAAGATGATGATAAAATAATTCTCATCAAATCTACTGTATTGGTACAATAATTTTAACTTGGTTTATCATAAAGATGATGATTAATAAAGGAAACAAACCTTTTATAGCAACACGTGGGTACTTGTTTTATATCATACAAAGATCTAGTCAACCTACAAACTGAATTTTCTTATTCCTTAAAGCCCTATGGTCAAAGAAAATTAATATAACTTTTCTTAAATTTGTCTATGAGAAAAAAACAATATTTATATCTAATTTCTCAAGATGTAAATTAAATGCAAAACACATGAATAAATCAAATCTTATTCTTGTTATCAATATAACAACTAGCAAGAATATATCATTGAAGTCAATATTTGATACCATTTACTACCAATCTATCGCGATATCGTTCTACTTAATGGTCATTTGATCTTATAGACCCATATTTGCAACCTCTTGGAAAGTTTTCATGTCTTGTTCTATAAGAAACCTATATTTCTTCTTGTTTTGTCGTCATCCATAGAGAAGCATTTGAAACATTTAGTCTCTTGAAAATTTGAAAGCTCCCCTTGTACATTAATATGCATAATGTTTTTTCATAACATATTTTGAGTGTTAAGATGGTTTAAATTCATCTCAAGTAGATTGTTGGAATCCTCCATTATTAATCTCATTTGGCTATCGTTTTTATCTCCTATTTTGACTTGGAAGAATCAATTAAAGGCTTCTTTATTTGTAGTATAGTATTGTACTTCTTAAAGTTTTCATTTGTATGCTCATTTTGTAGTTCATTTTATACAAAAGCTACATTCTTACTAGAAACAATCTTATAGGTAGTGAGATCTCATAGACGATACTCTTTTGCATTGTCACCATAGGCCAAGAATATACAATTTTTAGACTTTAGGTTTGTCTTTTTTTTTCTTTCTTGGGACTCAGACATTACATAAACAAAAGAACCAAATACATGTAGTAATGAATAATCAATTGGTTTCCTTCCCACAACTTCATTAGTGCCTTTAAACTAATCATCATTAAGAGTGATCGATTTATCATACATGTTACTTTAACTACTTTTGCCCAAAATACTGTCACTCTCATTATTTGTGATTCTCATACATAAAAATGAATTAAGTCTTATATGTGTTTACTTCTAATAGTTAATTAGCAAACTTTAACCTATGTTGCTTTTTATTACATAGTGCTCACTGATAATGTTAATTTTTACCATTATCCAAGCTATATTTCATTAGCAAAATCATCTCTTCCAAAGCTTTTCTTAATCCTCAAATTTATCTTACTTTTGTAAATAAATACATTTTGGGTTACATTGAGCTAAATATACCACTAATCCCCATTTTTTTGTGTTCTTTTTGTAGACAAGAAGCTTTGTTCCAAAAATTCAGACTAATGAGTGACCCGGAATAGCAAGGAGAAGAAGGAAAATGTCAACAAGAAGCGCATGGCGATGCGAAGCCAGCGCCAGGCGGAACAGACCGCCAGCCAAGCGCCAGATAAGCGCTATTGTTAGTCACCGCCTGGCGGGACCTCGACACCGCCGGGCGGTAGCGTGAAGATTTGCCACTGTTTTTTGTCCAGCGCCTGGTGGTGAGACCATTCCGCCAGGCGCCAGTGTTCGCTGATGTGGCAAGTTGGCTCTTTTTCTTCTGTTTTCACGAAGGGAAACACATCTTGGACAGTTTGGAGCTCGAGCAACGCGATTTGGAGAGCTTGGAGGAGTGCTAGGGCTTGTGGGAATAGCTCCATCTTCCTCTTTGTATCTCTTTCTCTTCCATTTTTTCCATTTTGTAAGCTTGAGCTCTCCATGACAATGGAGAGCTAAACCCATTTTTGTTGGGGTTAGATGTAGCCACTGAACTTTCATGTATTTTCGAATGGTTTGAATATATATATATGCTTCTTCCATCGATTTCTAGTATCTTGGTTTATGTATTTAAAGCTTGCTTTGTTTTACTCATTCATTGCATGATATTTGGGTCATTAGGTATTGGAAAATATCTCTTGAAACCTTGAATTGGAACAAGATACCTAATGGAACTTGTATCTAGGAATGGAACTTGACCAATTAGTTGTCTTAAACCCTAATTTGTAAAGTGGGTTTGTTTATTTAGGGATTCAAGGAATTGACTCTAAATAAGGAAACCTAGGCTCATTCAACTAAGGGATTAGAGTTTGAGTTGTGGGTTGACATTAGTAATTAATGGAGAAGAGTTTTCTTGTCTAATATACATGAGAGTGAAGTAGGTGAAGTCTAACTCCAACAATATCAATTCATTGCATTTCTAATCTTTACCATTTTCTAGAGTCTTCAAATATCCAAGTTCAATTTTACTATTTTATGAAATATTTACTTTCTTGCACACAAAAACCCAAATTATGAATTTATTCATTAGTTTAAATTAGTCACTAATTATGCAATTATTTAGTATACACGAGTCTCTTGGGAAACGAGATCCCGGTCTTACCGGTTACTACTTGCGCGACTTGGTACACTTGCCAAAGTCTTAACACTCACAAACAAACAAGGATATAAGTTTCACAGCAACTTTTAAATCTTGTTCTAACATCTTTTAAATCTTGTTCTAATGGAAGTGGACAAGGCTACAACAACATGGGAATGCCTAGACTATGCGCATTTGAAAGTACGGGTACCAATAGAGCTGTCAAAATGGGTTAGAACCCGCGAGCCAACCCGGCTCACCACGAGTTCGGGTCGGATTGGGTTGAATTTTTTTTACAAATTTCAATACGGGTTGATTTTTGACCTGGCTCATTTAGAACTCGGCTCATCCAGGTTGAACCCGTGATGAGCCTGGTTGGCTCACCAATCCGCAGATAAAAGGGTTACACAAGTGTTTTTTATTAAGTTGGGCTTTACATTTGGGTCATGTTACGTTTTTTTCAACCAACAGATAAATAATTTGTATTTTTTTTATTTTAGTTTGTATTTCGATTGTATTAAAGTTTATTTAGATTTTAATTAGAATTATAATTTAGTTTTGACTTAAAATAAAATAAAAAATAGTATTTCTTTTAATTTAGTGAACCCGTTTAACCCGCCAACCCGTGGTGGGTCGGGCCAGGTTCGAATTTTTTTGGCTCGGTAAAAAGTGAGCCGGGTTGGGTTGGCTCACAAAATCATCAACCCGTGGTGGGTCGAGCCGGGTCGGGTCGGGTTACCCATTTTGACAGCTCTAGGTACCAATAGGCCATGAGGCAAAAAAGAACTTGAAGATTATGATCAACGGAAACTCCTACCAGGTGCTAGTAGATGACGAAATGTCAATCAAAGAACTTACACAGTGTCAATGTGAAGTGTGGGGTATGAGACTAATTCGGAACAACTCATCAAGCAATATATGAGGAAGGAAGTTTGTGGAGTCATCTCAGTCAGAGTACTCGGAATCTTTTGGTACCAAAGATGACATAATTTATGAGGTAGAAGTAGACCAAATATCTATCTCGCCGGAAGAGGTGAACGGAACGACAAAGTACGGTGGAGTTAAAAGGTCTAGGGAGTCTATGATTAGATCAGAGTCAAGTGAAGCCGAATATGGAAAGTCAAGATACTAATACATACTATGGTCTGAGTGACTATCATGATAACACTAAAATAGAAGGAAATTACTTTTCGTCTGCTACGAAGGATAACTTATGCCAGAGCTTGCTTTGTCCTATGCTAACGGGTGAATCCGCAGGATACGAGCTCCAACGGGAAGAAAGTAATGAACGAAGTTGGGCTATTATGGAGGCCCAAATAGGTCTCCCAATTTGAAGGTTAGGGCGCGATGAGACGCGGTGAGAATTTACAACAGAACCAAAGAATTCAAAACCCTTCTGTTGTTGGAGAATGTGGGCTTAATCATACCATCGAACAACAAATTTATTCCTCTAAGAATGAAGGCAACGTTAGTAAGGATGGCACAAATGGGGTGGAATCAGAAAGCGAGACAGAGGGAAAATCAACAAATGCAAATCATATGGTGTTAATCAAGGAAGTGAAGATTCACTTAACAAGGTTCCAAGATGGAAGAAATTTTCTCATAGGAGAGTCAAGCAAACAACAGAAAGCCAAATCAACGGTGGATACAACAAATACTAATCATCAGCACTGCCAAAGATGGTCAACTATCCATAATCTCAGTAATTCAATCTCTGATATTGATATAATTAACTGTAATAGATTATTTTGGCTGAGAAATGATCATAATAGGCTGCTAGATTATGGGATTTGGGTAAAGAGATAGGAATAACATGCTCAGGGGATGAAAGTAGAGTATTAAAACAATTACAAGAGATGGAAGAGAGGGATAGTAACATAAAACAACATAGAAAGGAGGGATTTAAAGAAGTTATCTAATGAATATAATAAGTTTGAACATAAGGGGTTTCGGAGGTCTTGTAAAGTGGAGGTATTTATGTGAAACCATTAGAAAGGAAGAAGTGGGAATGGTGTGTATTCAAGAAACAAAAGCGGAAACACTTAGTAAGGAGAAATGTTATGCGAGTTAGGGGGAAAATGACATAAAAGGGTACACAACCAAACTGAAAATACTACAGGGGGAATTTTAACCATTTGGAACACAAATCAGTTTAATTGTCAAAAGTCAATTTGTGAAAAGGGGTTTGTTGTCACCAAAGGGAGTTGGGGACAACATAATATCCACATCAATATAGTAAATGTATACTCACCAAGCGATTTTAACGAGAAAGGAGGGGTGTGGGAGGAAATAATAAAGTGTAAAAAGGAAGAGGGAGGCGATATGTGGTGCATACTAGGTGATTTCAATTATATTAGGAGAAAAGAAGAGAGAAAAGGCATTAATACTATAGGAAGTAGCAGTAGGAGAGAAATACAAGGTTTCAACAAGTTTATAGAGAGGCTAGAAGTGGTAGATTTACCATTGTTTGGTAGGAAATACACTTGGTACAGAATTAACGGGTCAGCTAAGAGTAGACTAGATAGAGTTCTAGTCTCAAGAGATTGGGAGGGAATTTGGCCAGGGAGTAAGCAATACGTATTGGATCGAACAATATCAGATCATTGCGCTTTATTGCGAAAGTCCAAACAAATAGATTGGGGACCTATACCTTTCAAAACTTTGGATGTGTGGCAAACTGATAAAGCATTCGAGGAATTCGTAAAGAAACATTGGGCCAACTACAACGTGTTGGGGAATGGGTTAGTTATGTTAAAAGAGAAACTGAAAAGAATTAAACATGACCTAAAAATATGGAATAAAGAGGTTTTTGGACACATAAATAAGGAAAAAACAATGACTAATTGCTAGAATTAGGGTGCTAGATAGAAAAGATGATGACAATGAAATAGATGATGCTCAAAGGGAAGAGAGAATCCATTCCTTTGCCTTGCTAAAGAAGACAAATCTGAAGCAAGAATCTATAGCAAGACAAAAGTCTAGAGTTAATTGGTTGGCCTCAGGTGATATGAACACTAATTTTTTCCATCTATCAACTAATTGGAGAAAGGCTAAGAACATGTTCAAAGGGATGAGGATACATGGGGAGTGGTGTGAGGAGCTAAAAGTAGTTAAGGAATGAGTCAAGGCATATTATGAGGAAAGACTAAAGGAGAAGAAAGGTTTAAATGTAAAGTTAGGAAATGTTGATTTTAGGTCAATTTCAGCAAAAGACAATGTCACACTAACAAAAATATTTTCAGAAGATGAAATCAGGAAGGCAATGTGGGATTGTGAAAGTAATAAAAGCCTTGGTCCAGACGACTTTAATTTCAGCTTTATTAAGAAATTTTGGGGTTCTATTAAAGGGGATATAATGCAGGCAATTAATAGCTTTTATAGCACAAGTAAGTGGCCTAAAGGATGTAATGTTTCCTTCATAGCTCTTGTACCTAAATGCAATAACCCTCAAGGTTTATATCAATACAGACCTATATCTCCAATTGGTTGCATCTATAAGATAATATCCAAATCTTTATATTTAAGGTTGAAGAGTGTTCTACATAAGGTCATAGATCAAACCCAATCCGCATTTCTAGAGGGAAGAGGGTTGCTTGATAGTTTTGTAGTTGCTAATGAAACCATTGATGAGGTCAAGAGAGAAAAGAAAAAATGTATTAAAGTTAAGGTGGATTATGAGAAAGCATATGACTCAATCAGGTGGGATTTTCTATTTTACATGATGGAAAGATTAGGCTTTTGCATAAGATGGATTAATTGGATAGAGGAATGCCTAAAATCTTCCACAATCTCAGTTTTGGTCAATGGCAATCCAATACATGAGTTCAACCCTACGAAGGGTCTTAGACAGGGTGACCCTCTAGCCCCATTCTTGTACCTTATAACAGCTGAGGGTCTGGCTAGTATGGTTAGGCAAGCAGTAAAGAAAAAATTGTTCCAAGGGATAAAAGTAGGGACTAAAGAGATAGAGGTTAACATGCTACAATATGTAGATGACACACTATTTTTGTGTGAAGCAAACACACAAAATATTTTGGGCATAAAATGCATTCTTAGATGCTTTGAGCTAGCTGTTGGACTTACAGTTAATTTCATTAAAAGAGAAATAGGAGGGCTAAAAGTAGAGGAAGGCATTATACAAAGATACTCAGAAATATTGAACTGTGATGTTATGCATTTACCATTCATTTATTTAGGTATGCCAATTAGTGGCATCTCGAGGAGATTTGTATTGTGGAGAGAGGTAGTTGATAAAATAAAGAAAAGATTGGCTAGATGGAAAGAAAAATACTTGTTCTTTGCTGGTAAGGTATGCATGCTCAAATCTGTTATTACAGCATTGCCCCTATATTACATGTCATTCTTCAAAATGCCAGCAAGTGTCCAAGTTGAGATAAAGAAAATTCAAAAAGAGTTTTTATAGGGTTGGGGTAGTGAAGGTAGAAAGATATTATGGGTAAAATGGGACAATATATGTAAATCAAAAGAGAATGGGGGCCTAGGAATTAAAGACCTCAAACTATTCAATATTGCCTTACTTGGGAAATGGAGATGGAGGCTAGGAATAGAAAGGGAGGGCCTGTGGAAAGCAATCCTAGAATCTAAATATGAAATTGGGACGAATTTATAATAGGGTCCGTAATAGGCTGGAATCAGAGTGGTGGAGGGATATTAAGAAGGTGACAAGTGAAGGCCAACATAGAAACTAGTTTGAGGAAAATATTGAGTGGAAACTTGGGAAAGGGAATTTGATTAATTTCTGGAATGACAAATGAATTGGAGAAGTGCTACTAAAAGAAAAATTCCCAAGATTATATGCAAATTCCATTAATAAAGAAGCAACAATAAGTGAGATAGGTTGTTGGAACAATGAAAGTTAGAAGTGAAATTCGGCATGGAGGAGGGAATTATTTGAATGGGAAACACCCTAATTAGCTCTAATGATGGAACAATTGTTAGATAAATATTTAAATAGGGAGAGAGAAGATATTTGGGAGTGGAAAGGCGACAATTCAAAATGTTATTCGGTCAGTTCTACTTATAAAATATTGCAAGATAACATTGGTGGTGATGATTCAGACATGTTCTGTTGTTTTTGGTGAATTAAAGCTCTTCCATCTGCCCAACACTTAGCTTGGAGAGTGTTAAGACTTTGGCAAGTGTACCAAGTCGCGCAAGTAGTAACCGGTAAGACCGGGATATCGTTTTCCAAGAGACTCGTGTATACTAATTAATTGCGTAATTAGTGACTAATTTAAACTAATGAATAAATCCATATTTTGAGTTTCAACGTATGAAGTTAAACTTTGCATAAATAATTAAA
>Ga0214544_1008351_pt1 | contig 17304 bp, 8 predicted proteins | sample CNSS3metaG_FD_160074 | JGI IMG/M metagenome (GOLD analysis project Ga0214544, IMG submission 160074) | Root nodule microbial communities from cowpea collected in UCLA plant growth center, Los Angeles, California, USA - CNSS3 | ecosystem: Host-associated > Plants > Roots > Nodule | place: USA...
CAACGTCCCTGAAGGGTCCGGCACTCAACTGGTTCACACGATTACCACCTAACTCTATTGATTGTTTCGATACGTTGGTCACCCGTTTCGGCATTCAGTTCGCCACCAGTAAGCCACACCATCTCACTTCTCTGGCGTTAGTAAATATACGACAGGAGAAGGGAGAATCTTTGCGAGAGTTTATGGAGCGTTTCGGGAAGATATCGTTGAATATCTCTAATCTAAATCCTGAGGTCGCCATGCACCACCTTATAACAGCGTTAAAGCCTGGCCCATTCGTTGACAGTCTGTGCAAGAAGCCCGTGAGCAATTTGGACGAGCTCCGAACCAGGGCAACCAAATTTATGCAGATGGAAGAATTAAAGGAGTTTCGCAGTACAACCCAATCAGACACTGGGGAAAGGAAATACATTGACAGAGAAAGGGTGTTAGCGCCGCGACCTGACAGTAGGTTCAAGGACTCTAGACAACCAAAGTACAACAGGTACACACCCCTCGTGTCTAACAGAGTGAGAATTTTGGAGGAGGCCTTGAATGCCGACCTAATAACAATCCCTCAAAGGGTCCCGACTCCCCCAAACGCGGATACCACTAAGCATTGTCAGTATCATCAGAATTATGGGCACACAATGGAGGATTGTTTTGCCCTGAAAGATAAAATCGAAGAGCTTATACAAGCAGGACACCTAAGAAGATTTGTCAAACGGGAGGAAGGGGGATTCTCTTCCAAAGAAGAGCGAAAAGGTAGATATGAGGAGCGACCACAAAGAACGTCAAGGTACCAGGAGATGCGAGAGGAAGGCACTAGAAGGAGGGTTGAGCCCGAGGAAGATGATGAACAAGATGTGAGGGAGAAGCCATTGAGAGGGGTGATCAACTATATTTCAGGAGGCTTTGCAGGAGGTGGAGCCACTACGTCCGCAAGAAAGAAATACGTACGAGCAATTCAGAGCGTCAATGCCGTAACAGTATGTCCCAGGCGGCACATGCCACCCATCACGTTCCGAGATGATGATTTCCAAGCGATTGACCCTCAGCATGACGACCCAATGGTGATATCAGTAGAGATCAAGGACTTCACAGTAAGGAAAACCCTGGTGGACCCAGGTAGTTCGGTGGACATCCTATACTGGGGCACTTTCAGAAAGCTGAGAATTCTAGAAGGGAAAATCCAACAGTACTCAGAACCGATCGTGGGCTTCTCAGGGGAGCGAGTGAATACAAAGGGCTACATTGAATTGTTCACCAAATTCGGAGCAGGGAGAACGACGCGAACGGTAAAAATTCGATACCTTATTGTTGACGCTGACACCTCTTATAATATTTTGCTAGGGAGACCTTCGTTGAACATACTTGGTGCGGTGATATCCACATATCACTTAGCTATAAAATTTCCGTCAACTTCGGGAGACATAGTCACTGTACATGTGGACCAGCCAACTGCGTGCAGATGCTACGCAGACAGCTTGAGAAAAAGACCATTAGACCAAGTTGAGAGCCCAACACCGCTACAATACCAAAATCAAACCCAAGTCTTTTCACCGGGGAAATCTAGTGTGGCGAATGGCAAGTGCTGCCCGGAAACACGAGGGGAAGTTCTCTCCCAACTGGGAATAGGACCACTCCGTGTTAAGGAAGTTGTGGGTAAATACGCATACAGATGGAAACACCTATCAGGTGTCTCTGTTCCAACAACCTGGAACGCCTCACATCTGAAGTATTACAATTAGTTTGTTAAATGCTTATTTTTTATTTTCAGACTTCTTACGAACGATTTGTGGATTGATTGCATAATAAGTGGTGTACTCTTTCCTACCTTGATCTTTTTTAACCTAAGGATGATTTTGGTCAAGAAGGTTTTAATGAGGCATCGTAGCAATAAATAAAGCATAATTTTTCATTATTATTACTCTACGCTTACATTTTCCATCGCTGAAGCACGCACACATTTAAATCAAGTGCATCAATCAAATACTTTCTTAGCATTCTCTCTGTGGGAAAAGAAGCTTCGTCAAACTAGATGATCCCCCCATATCTATATCAATGGGAAAGGAAGCTTCATCAAACCAGATGATCCCCTCATATCTGTATCAATGAGAAAGGAAGCTTCATCGCCCTAGATGATCCCCTCATATCTATATAAATGGGAAAGGAAGCTTCATCGCCGTAGATGATCCCCCCATATTGATAAAATAAATACGACAAAGATGACACATAACAACACACCAAAGCGGACTTACTAACCTCGTAGGGCAAGAGGCCAGCCACATCTCGGCCAGGAAAGGCCAGGTACCTCTCGGCCAAGACACATGTTGGCAGCATCACAACCACATCCCAGCCAGGAATGGCCGGGTACATCACGGCCAGGAAAGGTCAGGTACATCTCGGCCAAGACACATGTTGGCAGCATCACAACCACATCCCAGCCAGGAATGGCCGGGTACATCACGGCCAGGAAAGGTCAGGTACATCTCGGCCAAGACACATGTTGGCAGCGTCACAAACACATCCTAGCCAGGAATGGCCGGGTATATCCCGTCCAGGAATGGCCAGGTACATCTCGGCCAACCACACTCTTTCTTTCCTTTATACTCGATTTTACACATTTCAGCCTCTTGTTTCACTTCGTTCACTACGAGACTGGGGGGGCTGGTGTTGGTGTATGGCCGGGTACATCCCGGCCCAATAAAACAGAAATGGCCGAGATCACCCCGGCCCAAGTACGAGGCACATTCGTTGTGGCCCAGTCACTGGGGTAACTGCTTTTCACCTTTTCTCCAACACAACACAGAGGGCCCAATAAGTGTGATGGCCGGATATATCTCGGCCCCTTTTGGCCGAGTGCATCCCGGCCCAAGGGAGTGACAGATGGAACATATGATTATGGCGCAGAGGTACAGAGGAGCAGCGTGCAATCTCAGTCAAAAAGGAAGGAGTTAATATTTGGCGAAGTACAGACGGGCAAACCCCAAAAAGGAAGGAGTTGATATTTGCGAAGTACAGACGGCATTACCCCAAAAAAGGAAGGAGTTGATATTTGAGAAGTACAGACGGGCAAATCCCAAAAAGGAAGGAATTGATATTTGCGAAGTACAGACAACATTACCCCAAAAAGGAAGGAGTTGATATTTGAGAAGTACAGACGGCAAAACCCCAAAAAAGGAAGAAGTTGATATTTGAGAAGTACAGACGGCCAAACTCCAAAAAGGAAGGAGTTGATATTTGAGAGGTACAGACGGATAAAACTCAGAATGGAAAGAGCTGATCTTTAACAAAGACACAGAAGAACAATCTCAGCCAATAAGGAAAGAACTGATGCGTGCAACCTCAGTCGGAAAGGGAAAGAATCGATCCTCGAATACGAACGGCCCGCAAATAATGATAACAGGTCCATTAAGAAATTAGTATAAATTAAGGCCTAAGTGAACAGGTAAATGTACGCTTTTCTGATTAACCTATCACTACCCATATCGATCACTCTCTAACTTGAGCGTCGGAGTGCCTGCAGGTACCCCCACCCCCGGAGTGCAGACGGCAGGGAGATCCAGGAGGAGTCCAGGGAGGACCAGGAGGAGGTTCGACACAGAGGGTTCTTGAGATCGTCTGGTTCCGCACCGAAATAGTACCGATCAGGTACAATAAGGATGTTTTGTTTTGTTGGTGTAATTAACATAATTGTAGTGTCATGAAAAAATCTTGATCCATTTCAAGAAATTAACAAAAATGACTAAATTGTATCAATTTTTCAAAAATCATGACGAAATTGCACCAATTTTCACAAATTGTAATCAAATTGTTGAATGACCAACTTAATATTTTTAAACAAAAACATGATGAACGAAATGAATAATTCAACTTTTCTTTATACGGATTAAGTGCCAACAATTTTAAAAAGCATTTATATTTAACAAAACTCTATGCAACATATAAATATGTGTAATTTAGAAACTTGGAAATTTATGTGAGTTTTATACTGTTAGTTTAGATTTTAATATGTGAGTTTTTATTAGCTGGTAAATTCCAAACTATACGTGTTCGTTCACTTCCACTTTCCTCGTCAAGTTAATATCGTATTACCATAAAAGTGCAATCTTAAAATTGAAAACTAAATGAGTTGGAACCTTAAAGAAGAAATGCAATTAGGAAATAAAAAATTGTATGTTGTGGAATATAAAGTTGTACTCAAGATTATATGGTATTTAGTAATATGTATGATACTTTTGAATTATGTAATTAGAAGAAACGATTTCCTCTTGTTATTATTCTTAATCAAACAATTAAGAAATTAGCTCCCTTTTTTCTTCTTATACCCCTATAAAATTTAAAATCTCCACTTTACCCTTAAACTAAAAAATCCTAAAATCCAAAATCTTCACTCACCTGCACCGCCGCACCTCCCTTCCACATTCTCTCTTAAATTTGCTGATTTCTTGTGTTCGAACTTCATAAAGTCGAACAACACAAGCCTAAGGAAGTACTGAATTCTGAGATTGAGGCTGCTGCATTTCAAAAATTGGTGCCATTTAACAAGTGCATCAGTACAAGGGATTCTTCAAAGTAAGTGCATAGAATCATCAAGTGCATCTCTATTCAAATGAATTCTAGCTTTGGAAGGTTGAGGCTGCTGCATTCTATTTACAGCCTCAGATCTCATCAATTAGTGCAAACGAAGAAACAAAAACAAACCAATTCGATCCCCCTACTACCCAAAGTCACTTTTCAGTGTAGATTTTGCATTCCCAACTCATTTTGGAATACTAACATAACACATTCTACAGTATGACACATGATTTCGAAAATTCTACAATCTGCTACATATTTTTTACATACCGATTGTACAATTTGAAACTTGTTCAAATCCAAAATCACATGTCTGTAGAATCTGGTGTATATTTCTAATCAAATAAAAATTTGTGTCTTCCAAATTTATATTACGGATCGTATAATATAAAATGTAAATTTACATTACGATAATCTGAAATATCTATGAATCGTACAATCTGAAACAATAATTATAATAGAGGTATAATTGAAATTTTAAAAGATATGCAGGTGAAGAAGAAAACATGGGTTGCAGGAAGAAATTCCCGGCCACCCATGGAGAACCCAATAATTAACCCAATTGTCCAATAACAAAGGCCTTTTTAATTATCCATTTTTAAACTAAAGATGTTAATATTTCTGGTATTAGATATGATATGATGATGATAAATAGAACACTACTGAAAAATAAAAAGCCAAGAATTACTCCAAATGGGAACACGAATGTATAAAAATAACAATGAGAAAATAATTAAGATGAAGAGCGATTTTAAAGTATATGCCCAACCCAAGTCCTTAAAATTATCGATGGTTTGAATCATCAGTAATAAAATAAAATATTTACTGAAACAACTTTTTTTTTAGTAAAAGAATTGAAAATTTTGAAAAGTATTAGTATGAAACCCACGTAAACTTTAACAAATTATAATATATATATTAAAAGTATATATTACGAAGACATTGGTAGTGAGTAGAACTACCTCAGCCAAAGGTTTTGGATTTCAATTCTTTCAACTAAAAGTACAAACAAATACAACTTTATTGGGGCTGTTTAGCTCACTAGTTTTTTTCTTTATATATATTAAAATTAATGTATAAAAAGTTTTTTTAATTTTAATATATTTTATATATTTGACACTTTAAAAAAATATTATATATTTATATAAAAATTGTCACCCCAAAATATTTGTTGAGACGACAATGATATTTAAACTTTAAACTTATAATATCTCTCATATGAATGACCCAAACCTCTCTTATAATGTGAGGTTCCTTTAAAAAAATTCCAAGCAGATGGATTGAAAAATGATGTTTACGCGTGAGACGATCCATCAATTAAGTTGTGGTTGGTAATAAGATTGAAAGACAAGAACAAAAAAGCCAAGAGGTATTGACACAGCGTTCACAGTTCATTGGGCACGGGCGTGTTATCTGCTTCCAAGTGTATTATCTAATTTTCATGTCAAAAATCATACAACACTGATTCCTTTTGTTGTTAAGCATAACAACCCGATTTGATATCTTAACTTTCATTGCCAACAGGGAAACACTAATGCACCACTCTATAGTAACATTTTTCAAGTTTAATTTTGATTTAGGTTACGTCAAAGAGGATCTAGTGTTCATCAACCATTGTCGGCAACTATACACGGAAGGGAAATCTTTTTTACCAAGCTAGGTTAGTTCTTTTACTCATCAAGAATGAACCAATCAAAGTTAGTTAGATGATCAATGTCATGCACTTATGATTTATCAGTTTATCATATCGTAAAACCAAAATATACTTTCACTGTAATTGATTGGCACCGTACTATCAATATTATGCCAAACAAAATTGTTCCAAATGAAAATACAAACAATAACCAAATTCTTGTTACTGACAACAACATTGTATTTGAGGACACATTATGACAAATGACAACACACTGGTATTGAACCCAAGTATTGATTATTTCTCTCTCTCTCTCTCTCTTTCTCTGAATAAAATCTTATTCTGTTCGACATCACGGGAACTTGAAACTGGATGTCGTAATGGTAGATGTATTAAGATCACTGAGACGATGATGCCTTGAGCTTCTTAGCAATGCCAGCAAAGTACTTCCCCTGATGGAAAGCTTGAGCCAATTCTAACTCAGTAGGTTGTCTGGAGCCATCCCCAGCGTAGGTACCTGCACCGTATGGGGAACCACCCTTCACGTTCTCGATTTCAAACATTCCAGAACCAAATGTGTAACCAATGGGCACAAAAATCAGCCCGTGATGAACAAGCTGAGTGATAGATGTCAACCTGCACAATTTAAAATCAGAAAGCAACTTGGGATCATTGGAACATGCGAAAAAAAGAATTGTTTAAAAAGCCACATTAATAATAGGTGACTCACGGTGTTGTCTCTTGTCCTCCTCCTTGAGAACCGGTGCTGTAAAAAATTCCGGCAGGCTTTCCAGCTAGTGCCTGTGTACGCCATAGGCCTCCTGTTGCATCCATGAAAGCTTTGAATTGAGCAGCCATTAGTCCAAACCTTGTGGGGAAACCAAGCAATAAGCCATCAGCCTCAGGCAACTCATTGGGTGTAATAATTGGAACGTCACTCTTTGGAGGTGCTCCCATTTTCCCAAGGACCTCTTCAGGCAGTGTTTCAGGCACCTGTATGAATAAGAACATGTAAATACAGAATGAGAATTCCCAGATTGTTTTGATTAATGGATTGTGGAAAATACAAAACTTGGTTAGAAAGTGCTTGCAACATATTTTGTAACTCATTCTTTTATCCTACTCCTCTCCTCCTTGATGAGTGAAATTTATCCTAGTCTTACTAAATAATAGATGGGAAAGTAACACACATGGGTCCCTTGTGAATTCAACCTAAGAACAAAGAGTGTGTAAGATACTACTACAACTACTGCTGAATTTCTTAGCTAGGTAGGTTAAAGCATAATAATTATTTGAACATTTTGATTACTGACAGCAAATCTTGGACAGATAGATAACTAATCTCCAAATGTGAAATAACTGACCACAAGAGTTCAACAGAGAGGTTTATAACCCGAAAACTTGTCATTACAAACCTGCCATAGCTTAGCTTCCACTCCTTCAACGGAAGCAGCTCCCTTTTTAATCTCTTCAGCTAGCTTCTCAACATGTCCGTACATAGAATAGTAACTAAACAATAAACAAGCAATGTAAATTTTAATCACATTCATTCTACCGCATTATGATTGACATTAAGTACAACTTCAGAAGGACGTTATCATAGGCCATAAGGTACTAAATCAATAATGACCCCGAACCAGAAAAGGGTCGAGACACTATTTTTTTATAAAAAAGCACAGACAAAAGAACTCAGCAGTAAAACTTAAAATTCGGGTCAAAAACACCAAAGCTCAATCAAAGTCATCATAACCCAAAACAAGGCGTGATTCACTGATTCATGAAAGATTATTGCACCTACCACTAAAGCATCAACAGAGGATTATGGTGGCACTATGTTATCACCAAGGACAAGTATAGGAATTTTAGTACCACCAGACAGGACATGATGACATTGACAGATCGCTCTGTACAGTGAGAAACCATGTAACAAGGCCTGCCTCGTTTGTATTTGCACAACTCATAATTGAACTGGTTGGGGCCAAAGAAACATTTTCAAATACTAAAGTTATATCGGAATTTGCAAGAAAAGGAAGAGTCATCAATAATAATGAATTTCAGGACCACACTGTATTGAAGTGCGTGGGGCTTGCACTCTCATTTCCTTGGATAGAGATATTGCCTTGCCTTTACAACCTTCTTGAGAAAAAGTAGGTCTGGGGGAGGTGATTCAGAATCATACCTTTCTTAGTTGTTATTGTTAATTTCCCCATACAACCACTCTCTCCTCACCCCCAAGGTTTTCCTTTCCTAATAGAAAAAAAAAAATCCTGAACATCAAAACTCTCAAGTTGTATACCCCCAAATCATTCTCAAAGGAAAAAGAACAGGTAAAAGAAACGATCAATCAACGGAGAATAAGGAAACAGATCTGTGTCAATATTTCTCCTTGAAGGAAAAACTAATTTATCATCATGCTGAAGAAAAATTCTGGAAATAGACACAACAGAAATAAGCTATTAGTTGCAAAAAAAGAAAGTGAATCGATGAGAAACGGCACAGTCCCTCAACTTTTTCAAGGGCCCAAAAGAACGCATGCAATTCTGAGAACAGTATTTTATCGACAACAAACAGAGAACTGACTAGCTTCAAATACCAAAATGAAAAATGACTTAATGGCACTAACACGCAGAGTTGACTTTCCTTGATAGAAAGCCGTAGATAAGACACAAAATAATGATAGTGCACGCTGAAACACAAAGACCCACTTCCCAATTATCGATATTTCAGCACTTACCAGGGTCAATACCAAATTGACAAACTGGGAAACGAAGCACATAGCCATAGTGACCGAAAATGATAGGCAGAGAGAGAGAAACTGAAGAATCAGAGAACAATAAAGAGGGGGAAACAACAATAACAATCGTGGTATCACTCGTCATATGTATGCAAACATGTTAGAGGGAAGAAAATAAAGCAAAGGCAGAGAGAGTGAAAAGGAATGGGGACAGATGCCCCAGTGAAATTAGAGTGGCATTACAAACTTGGGTATGAGAAAATAAAGAAAAAAAGGGAAAAAAGGAGAAAGAATGGCTTACACAATGTAGACTTTGGTGGCCATTGAAGGGTGTGAGGGTGTTACTCTGTAGAGAAGAAAAGAAGGTTTGGGTATTGGCGTTGATGGGTGGATGAGAAGGTTGACAGGGTACTTCTGCTTATATACTGCATGCTAGAGCTGTTAAAGTAGGTCATCACCCGTGGGCCAGCCTGTCCATCATGGATTTGGATTGACTTAAGTTAAAAAAAATTTATAAATTAATTTTTGATTAAGTTCATTCGAATTGAATTAGTGGTGAATGGTTCACCAATTCGTAAGGTCATAAAAGTTGGACATGTTAGACTATATTTTAAACCGAACACATTTGTGAGTCAGCAAATGAAAATCTAGCCTTAATTTTAAATAGATGAGGATAAAGAAGATGCTTCAAGAGATAAAAATGAATGTTGTGGATTTATCCATTATAGACTCTAATAGTATAGTTGGATAAGTGACAAGAATGTTTTGATCTTAGATAGTAATTTTTTTTTTTTAATTTTGATTTGTATTGAAGTTTAACATCATTTTGGATTGTACTTAGATTGTATTGAAATATATTTAAATTTTAATCCGAATTATAATTTATGACTTAAGAAAAAAATATTATATTTTATTTTAATTAAGATGACGAGTAAGCCAACCTATTTAACCTATCAATATGTGGTGAACCAGATCAAATTTGAAATTTTTTAACTCACTTATAAGTGAACTGGATTGAGTTAATCCACTAAATGACCAACCCATAATGAATCAGGTCGGACCGGACGGGACAACCCATTTTAACAACTCTCCTGCATGCCCTGGGACAAGCTGTAAATCAGTTCTTGCCTTCATTTTATTTTATTTGTCCTTAAATTCTCCTATAATTATCAATAAATACGATTTTTTTTTCTAAAGTAAATTCAATTTAAGAAAGGATTTCCCCAAATTTCAGTTACTTTACTTTATTTCCTAATTTAGTACTCGACCCGTGCAACAGGTCTTTGTTTTATTTTATTTTTTTAATTTTGTGTTAAAAATAATAATTATTTTTATTATATTTAAAAAATAATTTTTTTATTTTATTTTATATTAAAAAATTAATTTAATTATTCTTATATTTAAATAAATAATTTATTTATATAATTATAATTAAGTGTTATAATTATATATAATTATAAAAATAAAATTATAATAAAAATTTAATGATATGAGAAAAACATAAATAATGAATTATTGGTATTTTCTATAAAAATTTACATAAAGTTATTTTAATTTTAATTTTATTATGTTAAAATAATATATTATTAAAATTATAATTAATAATATCAATAATAATAAAATTAAAAGATAATATTTGGATTTGAAATTTTTTCTTTTAAATTATAAAATTGACATTGACAGGTGATGTGTAGAAAATAATATTGTTATATTATTAAAATTTATAATTCAATTTTTGAGTTATATTATAGTTCAATCACCACTGTCAAGCCCTTCAAAGGTTCTCCTAATCTGATTTTCTTGCTTAAGATATAGTGCTTGAGTCCTTTTCTTGATTTTCAATGGTTCCTCTAAGTTCTTCCACTGTCCAGCCTCTGATCTCGTGCACCTCTTAATACCTTCAAATGTCCATACTGACTAATATAATTCAATGATTATATTATCCCTCAACATGATCAACATATATTTAAAAGGGTTAAATATGTTTTTGGTCCCTCAAGTTTCAGTGAATTTTGGAATTAGTCCCTCATCAAAACTTTATACCAATTTAGTCTTTCATCTTTCAAAATGCGTGAATTTAGTCCTTTTAACCAAATTTTGTTAAGTTTATTTGATGTTTCAAGCACATTTCATGATAGTATTTAAGTTAACATTGAAGCAAAAATGTGTCAAACAGTGTAAATAATTTAAATATGATCATGAAATGCGCTTGAAACGTCAGATAAACTTAACAAAATTTGGTTAAAAGGACTAGATGCATGCATTTTGAAAGATGAAGGACTAAATTAGTCAAAAGTTTTGATGAGGGACTAATTCCAAATTTCGCTAAAACTTGAGAGACCAAAAACATATTTAACCCTATTTAAAATAATAATAATTAAACAATTAACACAATTGGCATACATAGGACTTGGTCAACCACTTGAGCTAGTACTTTTCTACTTCATACAAGTTAGAATTTAATGTCATAAAGGCTTCCACTACCCGCATTTATTAATTAATTAATTATTTAATTAATTAAATTCCACGGGTCTTATAATAACATTGTCAAGTAATCAAATTACAACAAATTATTTTTGCATATAATAAACTAAGTTGATTAGCATTTATGTGATGTTCAAACCATTATTTAAAGCACCGCAAAATTGCTTTATTTTTAAAGTCAAATATGATTGGCAAAAGGAATCACTTCAAGTTTTCATAGAGCATCAATCACAAACAAAAACATGTAAAATCTTGACCTATATTATTTGCATATAATACTACTATACTTCATAGTATTATTTCCACTGTTCTTCACCGACCGACATGGGACACTATTTTACATTTGAGATGTAACATGCTTCCATGCATATTTTGATAATGAAAATATAGAATTGTGCAAGAAATTAGGCTATGCATGTATATGAAATAAAGAAATGTTACCAAACAACCAACCACTCCTTTTGCAAGCAATAAAAATTCCATATTTTAAAAAATAAAATATGGAGAAAGAATACTTGCTAACACCGAATAATTATCCTGAAAAAAAAAAACTTGAACAAAAGACTAATTAGTAACAAAGACAAAAATTTCACGCCTCGCCAATTCGTGGAAATTGACTAACAAACATGTAAAACTTTCCAAAGCATCAAAATATCAGTTCACAAATCATAGTTAAACAAAAAGAAAAACTTTTACTATTCAAAAGACATTCAACTTTGAAGAAAAGTAAAAGCACATTTAGACAACCCCAGTTTCCATACCAACACTTGTAGAACACATGATAACTATTAATGTCAATATCAATAATATTAAAGAAAAAACTAACAACAAGTAAAACAATTTTAGAACCCAAATAACTCCTAAATTCAAATGCATACAAAAAGGCCAAATAATATTTTAGTATTAAACACAACGACATTGGTGCAAGAAAATCTTTTAGAGTAAAGGCCTACAATAATCACAATTAAGGGGAGTAAGAATACTTAGAAAATGAAACAAACATGAACTGGAATAAAAAATAAACATGGTTAAAGAAAACACAAACCTTAGAAAATGAAACAAAACCACATACCCTAAAAATAACATTTTTAGAAAAAAGGTATTATTGTATTGGATTTACAGCAACAACCTATCATTTAGAGTTTCTTGATATAAGCTCAAAACGTTGTGCTAATATCATAAGGCAGTTGATTCTAGTGTTCAAGAAGTAAAACAGACCTCCAAAAACTTATTATCCTAGGAAGCAACCCAATTCCTTATTGGAGGCATGGTTCTATTAGGCCCGATAGCTTCATTCTATAATGTGAAAAATATGGTTACTAGTAGTTCAAATTCCATTAGAAATACAAGAAACTTGTGCTTCGTACACATGTCACAAACCAAACATCATAGAAGAAATGACAACCAAGATAATAAAAATGAATATTTAACTAATGTGCAACTAGTGTGATTGTAACCATAATACAATATAAGCAAAAATATATTTTTTCCCATTTTTTTTCTTGCTACTGTTGTAGCAATTCAAATAAAGGCACAAAAGATTATTATATTAGTAAAATTATTGAAAATCTAGGATCTTACCAATAATGAAGTAACGTAGTATCCATCTTTTATTTGGACAAAAGAATATTGGAGGCTATATGCGTAAAAAAATAGTATCATGCATAATTTTTTCTAAAAGATGAATCAAATGATGTTGGTTATTGGATGAAGCTAAACATTATACCAATTAAACTAGATAATAATATCTAAAACCATAAAATAAATTAACCAAACAAAATCCTAAACTCTAAAAACTTACCTTTTCACTACATGCTATTTGTGTTTGATGAACAAAGCCATACATTACAAAATAAAAAATTGTAAATATAATTTCTATAAAGAAAAAAAACAATAATCCTTAAAACCCAAAAGCCAAAGATTTACCTTCTAAGATCAAACATTATTACCTTTTCTTCACTCGAAGCATAGGTTTATGAAACACTTTAAAAACCAAAAAAGTTTATAAAAGTGAAACAAAACAACAAAAAGTGCATTCTATCAACAAAACGGATAACAATACATTTGCAAAAAGAAGAACAAATAGAAAAACACTAAAAAAATATTACCTTTTCTTCAACAAATACAATTACATTTATTAAAAAGTTGTCAAGAAAGAAGGTTTATGAAAAGAAAACCAAAACATGCAAGAAAGGAGTAGTCAATTGCGAGTTTAACAGAGCAAGAACGACCAATGGGAAGGCAAATCCAAGGAAGCCAATCGCGCGACAACTTTAGTTGAAGGTGACCCAGCCCAGTGAGAATTCAAATTCTACTAATGCAATTGCGAAAGAAAAATCTTTCTTTGTTAATATGAAATATTAGCTTGAAAGGGAATGCAATGATGAAGTAAGAGAACGCTTAGGGTTTGGAAAGAATAGGCATGAATCTCATATTCAAACCAAACTGGTGGGTATAATAATAATTCATCATATAAACGTGACATGACCAAAATACCAAAATTTGGGACAAGTTTCCAGAACTTAGATATGGATATTTAGGGAAATTCCCTACCAGTTTCTATTTTTATAGAAGAAGAGAATGCTTAGGGTTTGGAAAGCAGAGGCACGAATCTCATATTCAAACCAAATTGATGGGTATAATAATATTCATCATATAAACGTAAAATGACCAAAATACTAAAATTTGGAACAAATATCAAAAACTTAGATATGGATATTTGGAAAAGTTCCCTACCACTTTCTCATCTTAGTTTTTAGATTAGATTTTGACTGATTGGGTTGTATGTTTAGAATTTAGTTAAGCTCTCCTAAATATTAAATTATTCAATTTTTTTGAAAAGAAGAAAAAATAGAAAATAAAAAAATTATAATAAAGAAAAATAATTTAAAATTCTCAAATAAAATTTCTGTACCTCTAACCTCAAATGAATTATCTGTTTTAATTAGTTGTAACTAAAAGCTATTACACATCTAGGATATATGTATTGTTTCTATTCTACACATTTTTACATAATTTATTTTTATATTTCATTAAATAAATAAAATAAATGTTAAGTATACTTTTTTTTATTTGTATAGTTTAATTTTAGCCATATATTCATTGTTAATCATTTTAAACTTTTATTACTAAATTTTTAATGTAATTTTTTTAATAATCATTTCAAATAATTTTATCTTTTCGTTATATGATTAAGAACTTCCACCATTAGGAAATCTTAAATAATGACCAAATTTAATGACAAAAAATAATTAGTCACTAATCAATTTAGATACTAATTTATAAACTAAAAATTATTGGTGGTGATCATTGTCGCCACCCGCCATCGGTGGCTTTAGCTAGTGGAGGTGGTGTTGCTTACATGATCCAAGTTGAAAAGGATTTTCAAGTCATTTTGATGGATTTAAAATTTTGATTAAATATTTTTATCATACCAAAAGATAATTATAAGTTATTTACATTGTTCTAGGTTACATTAACTTGAAATGTTATATTTTTAAGAAGAAATATGTCTATTTTAAATATTAGCCATAGTTTGTATTGGGTCTTTTTATAGGATGGATTATGAGTCAAACTTATTAAGTGATTGGTATCATCCCTAACTCACCATCTTATAATTTGAAATATACGTTTACATTATTTTTAAAATATTCATTTGTTAATGTTTAGACGAAGGAGTTAAAATAATTTGAAATATAGAGACACCAATTTTAAATTTGAAATATTAAAAACAGATTTAATTTAAAACTATTAAAACACATCTAAGTTTTTTTATAATTTATTTTATTTTACGTTTAACTTGGTTGACAAGGATCTTATGAATGTATATATAAAGAGTTTGAGAGAATGATTTTTCAGTGATCTAGTTATATGAAAATACATTTACATTTGAATTGATGACTCTTATAGTTATCTATAATATTTATGTTATTTACAGCATATTTGATACGGGTATGCCATTGTAATTTGAATGGTTCCAACGTCTAATACACTCTTTGGCTTTTGACGGCTACAATGTACATGATTATTCATAATTTGATTTCTTTTGTTGAGTATGTCTGTGAATGTGTGTACACTACTAAACTTAACTTAAGACGTACTTTGTTTAAGTTGTTGTAATGATTTATATAATAGTGCACCGCGTTAATACTTTTTGACAATTTGGAGTGTTTCTTCCCCTAATGTCAAAGTAGTTACACACGCAAATGCTAAGTCTAAGAAATCATATCTTATTAAAATATCGTAAGAGGTGTAAAAGGAACAAGCTAAAGAATATTTTTCATGTTTAGTTAGATGAAAGTTTTCTCATACGTATACTATAAATTTTGAACATCAAGTTATATAGATATCATGACGAATACAAACATCGATCAATAAGTATCAACTATCACAAATTCGTCGATAAATGACTATTAATAAATATTTATTCGTAACATCCGTCAATAAAATTGGTGATTGAATATCTTGTTTCCTCATCGTCTTACTCTTATTTTTATCATCTTTTCATTCATCATTGTAGCCTGTCTTTGCACTACCACTGTCACTATCATTAACATCCTTTATCTATATGTCATCTACAATCATTAGTGTCACCGACATCACTAGCAAATCTCTATGTCACCTAGGAATGGTAACAGGTCGGGTCAAACGCGGATAGTACCTACCTACAACCCGACCCTAACAAAAAAAAATCCACTCGTTACTCGTGTGGGTACGCGCTTAAAAAATACCCACGATTTTTGCGCTTAAAAAAAGATATTTTATAAATTTTTTAAAGGCTTAATTATGTTTTGAGTACTTAATAAATTTGAGAATTTTCAACTGCGTCCCTAATAAATTTTGATGGCCTATTGAATCATCGCTATTTTAAACCTTTTCAATTTAGTCTCCACAGTTAAATTTTATTGTTAATGTTATTATGTGGCAGTTATCTTGGACTGTTACCCTCTTTAAATGTCATTACATATGGCCACATAATATTTTCTTACAAGACACCTTGATCATGAGATTTTCCCAAATATTCATTGTATTTAACAAAATTTGATTTTAACTTTAATTAAAATTATAAATTTTAAAATAAAAAAAATAGAAATTGTAAAAATATTAAATACATAACTATAAACTTATAAAATTACAAAAATTAAAAATTTTACAATTTCATAATTTTTTATTTTTATAATTTCATAATTTAATAATTTAATAATTTAATAATTATATAATTATATAATTTATATTTATATATTTGATAATTTTGTAATTATGAAATTATATATTTTTATAATTTTGTAATATGTTAACTTTTGTAATTTATATCTTTTAGTTTTTTTTTAATTTTATAATTTCATATTTTATATTATATGATGTTTTTTTCTAATTTTTAATTTTATAATATTAATTAAATTTAAAAATATTTTTTGCCAAAAACAGTAAATATTTCATAAAGATTTTGTCATCATGAACTCTTATAACAAAATACTATGTGGGTGACATTCAAGGAAGGTGACAATGCAACTGTCACCTCACAAAGTTAACAACAACATTTAACTATAGGGACTCAATTGAAAAGTTTTAAAATTTTAGGATTCAATAGACTACAAAAATTTATTAGGGATACAATTGAAAGTTCCCAAATTTATGAGGGACCCAAAACATAATTAAGTCTTTTTTTCCATAAATATCTACGAGTACGAGTATTTTTGTCATCCCTAAAGTCACCCCTAGGCCACCATTGTCACTCCCATGCACCACCTCCTCTTCCTCCTCTTCTTCTTATTATTATTATTATCTTCTTCCCCTCACCATTATATATATATATATATACATTATATATATATATATATATATATATATATATATATATATATATATATATTTTATTTATTTATAAATACAA
>Ga0214544_1008354_pt1 | contig 17288 bp, 12 predicted proteins | sample CNSS3metaG_FD_160074 | JGI IMG/M metagenome (GOLD analysis project Ga0214544, IMG submission 160074) | Root nodule microbial communities from cowpea collected in UCLA plant growth center, Los Angeles, California, USA - CNSS3 | ecosystem: Host-associated > Plants > Roots > Nodule | place: USA...
TGAACAAGACTCAAACGAAAATGTAAAAGGCACACAAATTCACCATGGTTGAGCTCTTAGGCACAATGGCCGAATGGTTCCAAAGGAACAATGATAAGAACCATATAACCAATGAGGTGAAAAGAAGAAAGAAAAAACAACAAGACAATCAAAGGAAGTAATGAACAACATGAAAATTGAAAGAAAAACCACAAGGAAGATGAACTTATCTCTTGACATCATGCTTGATCAACCAAGGCTCTAGATACCACATGATGAGTCCATCTTCAAAAGTAAGGAAGCCCAGGAGAAGCCTTGCGAAATTGATGAAGCTTCCATGGAGAAGGATGGAGGTGCAGAAGTTAGAAGATGAGAGGAGAAGTGGTGCGGCAATGGTGTTTGGAGAAAATCTCAAGTGAGGTTGGGCCAACACTCAAGGAAGGGGGCTAGAGGAAACCAAGAAGGAGAACTCTAGCCTAAGTTGATTCATAAAAAGAGAGGAGTCTGAAGTCATCTCAACAGAGTTTCTCTACTATATTCATGAATGAAAGACAAGGGTCCTAATGAAGGATTATCTTGTTTCCTTTTAAGATTATTGAATATGGTGTGAGTTGATTAAGAAAGCTAAGTGAAATCCCCACTGGACATTAAGATAGCAAGCAATCTAGATGTGAAGGTTCTTTCACAAAGCTCAAGAGAAGAAGATGATGGATTGATTCAAAACAAAAAGGAAATGGAAAGCACATAAACGATAGAAAACCAAGAACAATTAAAGGAATAAGAAAAATTAAAATGGAAAGGAAAGAAATGATAAAAATGTGAGAATCACACCACTACAAGGCTAGGCTAGAAGCCATAGCAACCTTGAAGATGAGTGGATGTGTGCCGCCACTTGCTATGCAAGATAAGGCTTAAAAGTATTCACTCCCTAGGGAGGAAACTCTCACAAATGGTTGAGACACAAGAGTGTTTTTACTTCAAAATGTTCAACCCTTTTACATGTCTAGGAGCACCCCTTATATAAAAGAGTTTAGGGGCCTCTAAGCAAATAAAAGATACCTAAGGATGTCTCTACAAAAACCTAACCTAGCTTCTAGAAGCTAGGTCAAATAAGGTTACAAAAATGAGAGACAAAAGAGACAACTATGGTGTGTGCAAGGCTAATTTCGTTCTAGCACAAAAGGAGACAAAGAATGTGTCTCATATGTCTCCAAAAAGTGGCCAAAGTGTGCTAAAAACAAAGGAGACCAAAGGTACACAAGTACACTTGCTTCATGCCTTTTACTTTATGTTTTATGCCTTTTGCTTTACTCTCTCCTCCACATCATTTATGCTCCCCAATCACCATACGCCACCTAGTATTGCTTTCTTACTCCTAATTAACCTACAAAGCAAATAAACATAGATTAGCATGTTGGCTTAAGTCAAGTCAACTATAATCAACAAGTCAAACCTAGTCAAAGGTCAAGAAGTCAACTAAAGTTGATTCAACTAAGTCAACTTAGGGAATCAAAAATAACAAACACAAATGAAAGGATGAAGGATTAATGAACTTCCTTTCTAAACATGCTTAGTCTTCTTAAGCATGTGCCTCCATCCTTGGTTGGGGTCAATCCTTCATCAGGTCCTAAGCTCTCTATTTATAGTAGAAAAGGAGAGCCAAGTGGTCTAGAAAAATGGAGGGAAAAAGGATCTAGAATGTTGTATTTGGAGCCAAAATGAGAGCATAAGGCAAGTGTGACTTGCCACCTAACCAACTCACAAGGGACTTGCTTCTAGGCGTATAAGAGAAGCTTGGTGACCAAGCTTGGAGCAAGAAGGATCTAGATCCTCTCACAAATGTGCTCTCTCTCTCTCTCTTGTTGTTGGGTTAATTTCAAGCCCAACTCTTCTTTGGTCCAATTCTCTTCAAAGCCCAAAAACCCTTCCAGGCCCAATACATGGCCCAAACAAAAACCCTATTCTACAAAGCCCAAAATCTGAGGCCCAAAAATAAACTCTATTCTAATATTTACAAACAAAGAGTCTTAGGCTAGGTCTTCACATCTTCTTTGGCCCATGTAAAGTTCATCTTGGGCCTTGTATGTGCATTGGAGGTCCATTTCTCTTTTATCCTCCTAGCCATTGTTCTTGTTGTGGGTCCCTTGGTTAGAGGCATCTCATCAACACCTGAGGTTGGTGCTTGGTGTTCTAAGGGAAAGGTAGTTGTATGCCAAGTTGTCTAATTGTGAATTCTGGATGGATGAGGTTCAGTTTTTGGGACATGTGATATCCGCTCAAGGGATTGCAGTAGATCCGATAAAGGTCGAAGCGGTGGTAAAGTGGGAGAGTCCCAAGTCAGCCACGGAGATCAGGAGCTTTGTGGGTTTAGCGGGCTACTATAGGAGGTTCATAGAGGGATTCTTCAAGATAGTGGTACCTCTAACACAACTCACACGGAAGGACCAGCCTTTCATTTGGACGGATAGTCAGTCCCGATACTGATGATCCCTGATGCTGGGAAACCATTTGAGGTCTACTGTGACGCATCTCATCTTTGGCTGGGCTGTGTGTTGATGCAAGAGAAGAGGGTAGTGGCGTATGCTTCGAGACAACTTAAGGTGCATGAGCGTAACTATCCCACTCATGACCTAGAGTTGGCAACCATAGTGTTTACTTTGAAGATCAGGAGGCACTATCTTTATGGTGCTCAATTTCGCGTGTTTAGTGACCACAAAAGTCTCAAGTACCTATTTGATCAAAAGGAGCTGAACATGAGGCAGAGGAGGTGGATGGTGTTCCTAAAAGACTATGATTTTGAACTGCTATATCATTTGGGGAAGGGAAACGTAGTGGCAGATGCTCTAAGTAGGAAGATTGTACATACTGCTCACCTTATGATCAAGGAGGTGGAGCTACTAGAGCAGTTCAAGGATATGAAGCTGCAGGTGGAATTGGGATCTGAGTTCATTAGATGTAGTACCCTGACTATATCTATTGACTTCTTGGACTCAATCAACGAGAGGCGGTTGTTGGATGCCAGCTTGAACCGGATACGAGAACAGCTTTGGTCGGATGAAGCAAAGGATTTTGCTGTGGGTGAGGATGGGATATTGCGATTTCAGAACAAAGTGTGTGTGTCCGATGATGTCGAAGTGAAGAAGTTGATCCTCGAGGAAGGACACAAAAGTCATCTTAGCTTGAATCTTGGCATGACTAAGATGTATCAGGACCTCAAAGAGACTTTCTGGTGGCAGGGGATGAAGAAAGACGTGGCACAGTTTGTATCCGCCTGTTTGACGTGTCAGAAGGCGAAGATGGAGCATCAGAGACCCAGTGGGATCTTACAGCCCTTGGAGATACCAGTGTGGAAATGGGACAACATCTCGATGGACTTTGTGACCCATTTGCCATGAACTTTTAGAGGACATAACACCATCTGGGTCATAGTGGATCGACTAACTAAGAGTGGCCATTTCTTGGCGATGAACTTGAGGATGTCAATGGCCAAGTTGGCCAAATTGTACATTAAGGAGATAGCAAGGCTTCATGGAGTACCTTCGAGCATAGAGTCCAACAGAGATCCACGGTTTACATCACAAATTTGGAAACCCTTACAGGATGCTTTGGGAACCAAGTTGACTATGACCTCAGCCTACCACCCCCAAACCGATGGTCAGTCTGAGAGGACGATTCAGTCACTTGAGGATTTGTTACAGACGTGCATATTGGATCACCTAGGAGCTTGGGATGAAGTGTTACCGTTGATCGAGTTTACCTACAACAACAGCTTTCACGCAAGCATTGTCATGGCGCAATATGAGGCTTTATACGGCAGGAAGTGTAGAACTCCCCTATGTTGGTATCAGGATGGGGAGGCAGTGCTTGTCGGGCCAGAGTTGTTGGACCAAACTACTAAGAAAGTGAGAATGGTGAGAGATAGGATGCAGGCTTCTTAGAGTAGTGACTCTACTTGGGACTTGGAGGACTGGTGACTCTACTTGTCAAAGTCATCTGGGATCGGAGGACTGGTGACTCTACTTGAGAGTTGGAGGAGGATATGAGGAAATCACACCCATAACTTTTTACCTGGTAAGTTTTTATTTTTGAGGTCAAAAATTTTCTTGTTGACGAGAATGTAAAGCCCACTTTTATTCTGCCTTTTTATTTTTAAAGGTTTCCCAAAACTATTGGGCCTAAGGGCTGGCCCAAAGGGGCAACAGACCCTAAGTTTGCCCTAATGCTCCATCCCCTTTCACTTTGCAGAAACAGTTCCTTCATTCCTTCATAAAGCAGCTGCAAATCCTCTGCTAGGGTTCTGAAGTTCAGTCAGATCTGAGTCGGTTTAGCCTCGTTTTAACACGTAAGTTGTTCACGAACCCTTAACCTTCATCCCTGGTTTAGTTTTTCATGTTTCCTGTTAGGTCTCTATGTAATTAATCTCGTGCCTCCTATATGTTAGGGTTCCTCAGATCTTAAATCTGCTCCGGGAGTGCTCATACTCATTCGCTTCAGTGTCGGAGTTGTTTGGCTAACCCTTTCCAGGTACGGGAAGCTAGAAACCTTTCTATTTGTTGTGATCGATGCTTGTTTTGCCTTTGTTTCATGATGTTTGCGCTTGTATGCTACCGTGGATGCATGTGCTGGTTGATGCTATTGTTTGGGTAGGAAAAGTGTAGTTGTTGCAGGATGAACAGTGGGTGAGACCTGTTATTCTCGCTCAAGCGACCCGATCTCACCTAGGCGAGACTTGCAGAGAACAAACCCCAGCTCGCGCTCGAGCTCTCACTCAAGCGGAGGGTCTTAGTTTTGAGCGAGGTACTATCTCGCTTAGGCGAGACATGCTCGTCTAAGCGTGAACGCATGGGAGCTCGAGGTGTGTTGCTGCAGTTGTAGCCTAGGCGAGGGACCTCACACCTTTGCGCGAGGAATGGGCTCGCTAAGGCGAGGGAGGGCTCATCTAAGCGAGTGCGTGAAAAACCTCCCATGGCCTCTGTCGCGATCTCGCCTAAGCGAGGGACTATCGTTTAAACGAGGGAACCCCTCTCTCCTGAGTGAGATGAATTATAGGCCTCGCTGTTTGCTTCGCTTGGGTACTATAAAATTGTTTGGGTGATTGATTGATATGTTTTAAGTATGAAGTATGAGAAATGGCATGGAATATATGTAGATACAAATTGAATTGATATGTTGGTTTGACCTTGGAATGTAAAGTGAATGAGATGGGTGATATTAAATGCCAATGATATTGGTATGAGATGATACTCTATATTCATGAAACTCGAAGAATGAGATGGCATGGGTTCAACATGGAATACGAATGGAAAGTGGTTACAAATGTTGACATGAGGTTTGAATGCGTGATTATTATTATTTGGTTGTTTGAATGTATTTGGTACGTGTCAGTGCGTAATTCCTTGAAATCTCTAGGTGAGGTTTCACGGTCGTGCTTTAGTTGTCGGGACGTAATTTCCATCGCCCTTATTAGTGGGTGTCCCTGGTGGTGCCCCATCTATGTAACTTGGTAAGGATTCAAGGTAAGGATCGCATCCTCACACTTGAAGGGGTCAGTTAGTCTCACTTAGAACATACTGACTCTTGTGGTGAGAGTAGCAGGAGGCCTGAAACTCATTAAGGGCTAACCTTGTGGGGGGGGATTGATTAATCGTAACACTTGTAACACATAGCTCGGGTGTGAGCAGCTCGGGGGTAAGCATAGGGATTTAGTGGTCGAGTCGAGTCTTAGTGTATTTATTGGAAAGTCATAACATGCTTGGGTGATGTATGTATATTGGACTGTGAAAGTATATCTGATTGCATGATAAAATCTTTTGGCTCTAGCTTACCCTTTGCTTGTTTGATTGCTCTGTACGTTGCTCTTCTACTCTTGTGATGATCATCAATTTATTGATGGGAGCAGATGCGAGAGGTACTCATGGTCAATGGGAGAGAGACGATTCCGCTGCATAGTCTACTTGGCCTGCACTTCATGTTCTTGTTGGACTTTTCTTTGGGGCCATGGCCCATGTATTAGCTTATCTTTTAGATTTCTATATGATTCTAGTAAACTTTATAACTTGTTTCTTCTGGGGCATCGTGGTGTGCCTTGGGTGGTAAGGAGTGGTGTTTAAACTCCGAGACTGCGCTAAAATATTATTTAGTTTGATGCTTCCTTTAATTTTGTTTATTAAATTAAATAGGGCGTTACAATTTGTCGTAGAAAAAATATTAAAATGTATAAATGAAAGTAACATATTTTAATAAAAAAATATTTATAAACTAATGTAATAAAAAATTTATAATTAATAAATACTTTTTAAACCTTATTTTAGAACAATTTTCAAATTTTCGTTATTAAATATTTTTGTAAAAATAATTTCAAAAGCCATATATTTACATCATTTTAATAATTAAGTTGAAAAATAAATTGCAGACATAATTGTAATCTTGATATCACCCTCAAACCATTGCATAACATAGATGATTGAAAAATAGAGGAATTTCCCTCTTCCTTCCCCTCTCTCCCTCAACGTTGATTGGAGGGAGAGGAAGAGGATGAATTCAAGTGGATTAGAATGTGAAACTTGTCTTGTTCACTATAAGGCGATTAAAGGTGAAAGTGAGTGGATTTAGAGTAAATTTTTATTGAAGTTTGTGAGTGATTCGATGGATGTGATAGATTAAAAATTATATTTAAATCAAGAAAAAACAAGATTACCAAATTTTCCCTTATTTTAAATACGATTAAAATTATCATTATAAATGTTTGATTTGTTGTAGAAAAAAATATTAATATGTATGAATGAAAATAAAATATTTTATTAAAAAAATATTTACAAAGAATGTAATAAAAAAATTTATAATTAATAATTACTTTTTAAACCTTATTTTATAACAATTTTAAAATTTTCGTTGTTAATTATTTTTGTAAAAATAATTTCAAAAGCCATATTTTTACATCATTTTCATAATTAAGCTGAAAATAAGTTGCGAACATAATTGTAATCTTGATATCACACTCAAATCATTGCATAACAGAGATGATTGAAAAATAGAGAAATTTCCATCTTCCTTCCCCTCTCTCCGTCAAGGTTGATTGTGGAGGGAGGAAGATGATGAATTCAAGTGGATTGGAGTGTGAAGTTTGGGTTGTTCACTTTAAGTGGATTAAAGGTGAAAGAGTGTGGATTTAGAGTAAAATTTGTTAAAGTTTGTGATTGATTTGATAGATGTGATAGATTAAAAATTATATTTAAATCTAGAAAAAAGAAGAAGACCAAATTGTCCTTTATTTTGAAAATAATTAAAAATTATTATTATACAAGTTTGATTTGTTGTAGAAAAAATATTAAAATGTATAAATCAAAATAACATATTGTATTAAAAAAATACTTATAAAATAATGTAATAAAAAAATTTATAATTAATAATTACTTTTTAAAACTTATTTTAGAACAATTTTCAAATTTCTGTTATTAATTATTTTTGTAAAAATAATTTTAAAAGCCATATTTTTACATCATTTTCATAATTAAGCTGAAAAATAAATTGCGGACATAATTGTAATCTTGATATCACCCTCAAACCAAGACATAACATATATGATTTAAAAATAGAAGAATTTCCTTCTTCGTTCTTCTCTTTATCCCTCAAGGTTGATTGGAGGGAGAAGGAGAATATGACATGAAGTGAATTACAGTGTAGTTTGTGTTGTTCACTTTGAGTGGATTAAAGGTGAAAGTGGATGGATTTAGAGTAAAGTTTGTTAAAGTTTATGAGTGAGTTGTTGGATGTGATAGATTAAAAATTATATTTAAATCAAAGAAAAAATAAGATTACCAAATTGTCCTTTATTTTAAAAATAATTAAAAATTATCATTATATAAGTTTTTTTTGTTGTAGAAAAAATATTAAAATGTATTAAAATATTTATAAAATAACGTAGTAAAAAATTTATAATTAATAACTACTTTTTAACCTTTTTTTAGAACAATTTTCAAATTTTCGTTATTAATTATTTTTGTAAAAATAATTTCGAAAGCCATATTTTTACATCATTTTCATGATTAAGTTGAAAAATAAATTACGGATATAGATGATTCAAAAATAGAGGAATTTCCCTCTTCCTTTCTCTCTCTCTCAATGTTGATTGGAGGGAGAGGGAGAGGATGAATTCAAGTGGATTAGAGTGTCAACCTTGTCTTGTTCACCTTAAGGGGATTAAAGGTGAAAGAGGGTGGATTTAGATAGAGCTGTCAAAATGGGTTGGAACCCGCGAGCCAACCTTGGTCACCACGGGTTTGGGTCGGGTTGGGTTGAAATTTTTTTACTAATTTCAATACGGGTTGATTTTTGACCCAGCTCACCCGGGTTGAACATGTGGTGAGCCAAAGGCTCACCAACCCGTACATAAAAGGGTCACCCAAGTGTTTTTTTATTTTTTTATTAAGTTGGGCTTTACATTTGGGTCATGTTAGGTTGTTTTTTTATCCAACACATAAATAATTTGTATTTTTTTTTTATTTTGGTTTGTAGTTGGATTGTATTAAAGTTTATTACGATTTTAGTTAGAATTACAATTTAGTTTTGACTGAATAAAAAATAAGAAAATAATATTTTTTTAATTAAGTGAACCCGTGAGCCAACCCGTTTAAACCGCCAACCCGTAGTGGACCGGGTCGGGTTCGAATTTTTTTGGATCGTTAAAAAGTGAGCCGAGTTGGGTTAGCTCACTAAATCATCAACCAGTGGTGGGTCGAGCCAGGTTAGGTCCGGTTACCTGTTTTGACATCTCTAGATTTAGAGTAATGTTTGTTAAAGTTTGTAAGTGATTTGATGAATGTGATAGATTAAAAATTATATTTAAATCAAGGAAAAACAAGATTACCAAATTGTCCTTTATTTGAAAATGATTCAAAATTATCAATGTATAAGTTTGATTTGTTGTAGAAAAAAAATATTAATATGTATTAATGAAAATAAAATATTTTATTAAAATAATATTTATAAAATAATGTATTAAAAAAATATAATTAATAATTACTTTTTAAACCTTATTTTAGAACAATTTTCAAATTTTTGTTATTAATTATTTTTGTAAAAATAATTTGAAAATTCATATTTTTATATCATTTCATAATTAAGCTGAAAAATAAATTACGGACATAATTGTAATCTTGATCTCACCTTGAAACTGTTGCATCAGAGAGATGATTGAAAAATAGAGGAATTACCCTATTCCTTCCCCTTTATCTCCATCAAGGTTGATTGGAGGGAGAGGGACATGATGACATCAAGTGGATTACAGTGTGAAATTTGTGTTGTTCACTTTAAGTTGACTAAAGGTGAAAGTGGTTGGATTTAGAGTAAAGTTTGTTAAAGTTTATGAGTGATTTGCTCGATGACATAGATTAAAAGTTAAATTTAAATCAAGGAAAAAAAATTACCAAATTGTTCTTTATTTTAAAAATAATTAAAAATATCATTATATAAGTTTGATTTGTCTTAGAAAATTATTAAAATGTATAAATGAAAGTAACATATTTTAATAAAAAAATATTTATAAAATAATGTACTAAGAAAATTTATAGTTAATAATTACTTTTTAAACCATATTTTATAAAAAATTTCAAATTTTCTTTATTAATTATTTTTGTAAAAATAATTTCAAAAGCCATCTTTTTACATCATTTTCATAATTAAGTTGAAAAATAAATTGTGGACATAATTGTAATCTTGATATCACCCTCAAATCATTGCATAACATAGATGATTTAAAAATAGAGGAATTTCCCTCTTCCTTCCCCTCTCTCTCACTTTAAGGGGATTAAATTTGAAAGTGAGTGGATTTAGAGTAAATTTTGTTGAAGTTTGTAAGTGATTTGATCGATGTGGTAGATTAAAAATTTTATTTAAATCAAGAAAATACAAGATTACAAAATTGTCCTTTATTTTCAATATGCTTACAAATTATCATTATATAAGTTTGATTTGTTGTAGAAAAAATATTAATATGTATAAATGATAATAAAATATTTCATGAAATAAATATTTACATAATAATGTAATAAAAAAATTAATATTTAGTAATTACTATTTAAACCTTATTTTAAAACAATTTTCAAATTTTCGTTATCAATTATTTTTGTACAAATAATTTGAAAAGTCATATTTTTATATCATTTTCATAATTAAGCTGAAAAATAAATTACGGACATAATTGTAATCTTGATATCACCCTCAAACCAATGCATAACAAAGATGATTAAAAAATAGAAGAATTTCCCTCTTCCGTCCCCTCTTTCTCCCTTAAGGTTGATTGGAGGGAGAGGGAGAGGGAGAGGATGACATCAAGTGGAGTACAGTGGGAAGTCTGTGTTGTTCACTTTACCTGGATTAAAGGTTAAAGTCGGTGGATTTAGAGTAAAGTTTGTTAAAGTTTATGAGTGATTTGTTGGATGTCATAGATTAAAAATTATATTTAAATTAAGGAAAAACAAAATTACCAAATTGTCCTTTATTTTAAAATGATTATAAATTATAATTATAAGTTTGATTTGTCGTAGAAAAAATGTTAAAATGTATAAATGAAAGTAACATATTTTAATAAAAAAATATTTATAAAATAATGTAATTAAAAAATTTATAATTAATAATTAATTTTTACAACTTATTTTAGAACAATTTTCATTTTTACGTTATTAATTATTTTTGTAAAAATAATTTTAAAAGTCATATTTTTACATCATTTTCAGAATCAAGCTGAAAAATAAATTGCGGACATAATTGTAATATTGATATCACCCTCAAACCAAGACATAACATATATGATTTAAAAATAGAAGAATTTCCCTCTTCATTCTGCTCTTTATCCCTCAAGGTTGATTGGTGGGAGAGGGAGTGGATGACATGAAGTGGATTACAGTGTGTAGTTTGTGTTGTTCACTTTAAGTGGATTAAAGGTGAAAGTGGCTCGATTTAGAGTAAAGTTGATTAAAGTTTATGAGTGATTTTTTGGATGTGATAGATTAAAAATTATATTTAAATCAAGGAAAACAAGATTACCAAATCGTCCTTTATTTTGAAAATAATTAAAAAATATCATTATATAAGTTTAATTTGCGGTAGAAAAAATATTAAAATTTATAAATAAAAGTAACATATTTTAATAAAAAAATATTTATAAAATAACGTAAAAAAATTATAATTAATAATTACTTTTTATGCCTTATTTTAGAACAATTTTCAAATTTTCGTTATTAATTATTTTTGTAAAAATAATTTCAAAAGTCATATTTTTACATAATTTTCATAATTAAGTTGAAAAATAAATTAAGAAGAAATGGTAATGTTGATATCAACCTCAAATCATTGCATAACAAAGGTGATTGAAAAATAGAGGAATTTCTCTCTTCCTTCTTGTCTATCTCCCTCAATGTTGACTGGAGGGGGAGGGAGAGGATAAATTCAAGTGGATGTGAAGCTTGTCTTGTTCACTTTAAGGAGATTAAAGCTGTAATTGAGTGGATTTAGAGTAAATTTTATTGAAATTTGTGAGTTATTTGATGGATGTGATAGATTAAAAATTATATTTAAATCAAGGAAAAATAAGATTACCAAATTGTACTTTATTTTAAAATGATTAAAAATTATCATTGTATAAGTTTGATTTGTTGTAGAAAAAAAATATTAATATGTATGAATGAAAATAAAATATTTTATTAAAATAATATTTATAAAATAATGTATTAAAAAAATTAATTAATAATTACTTTTTAAAAATTATTTTAGAACAATTTTCAAATTTTTATTATTAATTATTTTTGTAAAAATAATTTGAAAAATCATATTTTTATATCATTTTCATAATTAAGCTGAAAAATAAATTACGGACATATTTGTAATCTTGATCTCACCTTGAAACCATTACATTAGAGAGATAATTGAAAAATAGAGGAATTACCCTCTTCCTTCCCTTTTCTCTCCATCAAGGTTGATTGGAGGGAGAGAGACATGATGACATCAAGTGGATTACAGTGTGAAATTTGTGTTGTTCACTTTAAGTTGACTAAAGCTAAAAGTGGTTGGATTTAGAGTAAAGTTTGTTAAAGTTTATGAGTGATTTCCTGGATGTGATAGATTAAAAATTATATTTAAATCAAGGAAACAAAAGATTACCAAATTGTTCTTTATTTTAAAAATAATTAAAAATTATCATTATAGAAGTTTGATTTGTCTTAGAAAATTATTAAAATGTATAAATGAAAGTAACATATTTTAATAAAAAAATATTTATAAAATAATGTAATAAAAAAATTTATAATTAATAATTAATTTTTACAACTTATTTTAGAACAATTTCCATTTTTTCGTTATTAATTATTTTTGTAAAAATAATTGTAAAAGTCATATTTTTACATCATTTTCATAATTAAGCTGAAAATAAAATTGCAGACATAATTGTAATCTTGATATCACCCTCAAATCAAGATATAACAAAGATGATTTTAAAATAGAAGAATTTCTCTCTTCCTTCCCCTCTTTCTCGCTCAAGGTTGATTGGAGGGAGAAGGAGAGGATGACATCAAGTGGATTACAGTGTGTAGTTTGTGTTGTTCACTTTAAGTGGATTAAAGGTGAAAGTGGGTGGATTTAGAGTAAAGTTTGTTAAAGTTTATGAGTGATTTTGTGGATGTGATAGATTAAAAATTATATTTAAATCAAGGAAAAACAAGATTACTAAATTGTCCTTTATTTTAAAAATAATTAAAAAAATATCATTATATAAGTTTAATTTGTGGTAGAAAAAATATTAAAATGTATAAATGAAAGTAATATATTTTAATAAAGAAATATTTATAAAATAACGTAAAAAACATTATAATTAATAATTACTTTTTATGCCTTATTTCAGAACAATTTTCAAATTTTCGATATTAATTATTTTTGTAAATATAATTTCAAAACTCATATTTTTACATCATTTTTATAATTAAGTTGAAAAATAAATTAAGAAGAAATGATAATCTTGATATCACCGTCAAACCATTGCATAACATAGATGATTTAAAAATAGAGGAATTTCCCTTTTCCTTCCCCTTTCTCTCACTCAACGTTGATTGGAGGGAGAGTGAGAGGATGAATTCAAGTGGATTAGAGTGTGAAGCTTGTCTTGTTCACTCTAAGGGAATTAAATGTGAAAGTGAGTGGATTTAGAGTAAATTTTTTTGAAATTTGTGAGTGATTTGATCGATGTGATAGATTAAAAATTATATTTAAATCAAGAAAAAACAAGATTACCAAATTGTCCTTTATTTTAAATATGATTACAAATTATCATTATATATGTTTGATTTGTTTTAGGACAATTATTAATATGTATGAATTAAAATAACATATTTCATTAAAACAATATTAATAAAATAATGTAATAAAAAATTTATAATTAATAATTACTTTTTAAATCTTATTTTATAACAATTTTAAAATTTTCGTTATGAATTACTATTGTAAAAATAATTTCAAAAGCCATATTTTTATATCATTTTCATAATTAAGCTGAAACTTGACTGGAGCTAGCTTGAGGAAGGTTGACGACTAACCGTAGCAGAGAGTGGCGGTTGCTCAAAGGAGGCAAGGAGACGTGTTTTCTGGAAAGTGAATGAGAGAATGGAATTGGGGCGGATTAGGGTCTAAATCCCTATTGGGCCCGCCTTAGGCCCATTACATTAGCGCAACCCTTTTAATTTTGGGCAGAAAAGAAAAAGAATTTAGTGGGCCTTAAATTCTCCCCAACAAGAAAATTTTCTACCTCGAAAATGAAAACTTACCAAGCAAAAAGATGTGGGTGTGATTTTCTCATGTCCTCCTCTAACTCCCAAGTCGAGTCACCTGTCCTCCGATCCCAGATGACTTTGACAAGGCTAACTGTCTTTCCTCTACGTTCCTCAACCTTGCTATCCTCTAAAGCGATGATGGGTACTTCCACAGTAAAATCCTCTCTGATCTGTATATCTTCAACTTCCAACACATGAGCCAGATCAAACACGTACTTCCTCAACTGAGACACGTTAAACATCGGATGAAGGTTTGCCTACTAAGGGGGTAAAGCTATCCCATAAGCCATAGGCCCAATCCTCCTCGTGATCTGATAGGGGCCAAGGAACTTAGGAGAGAGCTTCCTTGAGCGAAGAGCCTTTCCCACGCCAGTGGTTCGGGTCACCCTCAAGAAAACATGATCCCCAGCCGCAAGCTCTAAAGGTCGCCTCCTACGGTCAGCGTAAGCCTTTTGTCTACTCTGAGAAGCCTGCATTCTGTTCCTCACCATCCTCACCTTCTTGGTGGTTTGTTCTAATAACTCTGGTCCGACTAGTACTGCTTCCCTATCCTGATACCAACGTAGGGGAGTCCTACACTTCCTGCCGTATAAAGCCTCGTATGGCGCCATGCCAATGCTCACATGAAAGCTGTTGTTGTAGGTAAACTCTGTCAATGGTAACACCTCATCCTAAGCTCCTAGGTGATCCAATATACATGTATGTAATAAGTCCTCAAGTGACTGGGTGGTCCTCTCGGACTGACCATCGGTCTAGGGATGGTAGGCTAAGCTCATAGTCAACTTGGTCCCTAAAGCCTCTTGTAAGGTTTGCCAAAATCGGGATGTAAACCGTGGGTCTCTGTCGGAAACTATGCTCGAAGGCACTCCATGTAGCCTTACTATCTCCTTAATGTACAATTGAGCCAACTTCGCCATGGACATCCTTAAGTTCATCCAACCCAAGTTGTTCTCTGACTCTGTTCAGACTGGTGTCCAATAACTGCCTCTCTCTGATTGAGTCCAAGAAGTCACTAGATATAGTAAGAGTACTACACCTAATGGACTTGGACCCCAACTCCACCTGTAGCCTTATGTTCCTGAACTTCTCCAATAGTTCCACCTCCTTAATCATAAGGTGTGCAGCATATACAGTCTTCCTACTCAAGGCATCCGCCACTACATTCGCCTTCCTTGGGTGATATAGGAGCTCGAAGTCATAATCCTTCAGGAATTCCATCCATCTTCTCTGCCTCATGTTCAGCTCCTTCTGATCAAACAGATACTTGAGACTCTTATGATCGCTGAACACATAAAACTGAGCACCATAAAGATAATGCCTTCAGATCTTTAAAGCGAACACTATGGCTGCTAACTCTAGGTCATGGGTGGGATAGTTCTTCTCATGAACCTTAAGTTGGCTTGAGGCATAGGCCACCACCTTCTTTTCCTGCATTAACACGCAGCCAAGTCTGAGATGGGATGCATCATAATAGACCTCAAACGGCTTCCCCACATCCGGGAACACATCAGAGCACTAGTCAGTCTCCGCTTCAACTCTTGAAAGCTCTCCTCACACTTATCCATCCAAGTGAAGGGTTGATATTTCCGAGTGAGTTGTGTCATGGGCGCCACTATCTTGGAGAATCCCTCTATGAATTTCCTATAGTAGCCAACTAACTCCATGAAGCTTCTTATCTCTGTCGCAGACTTGGGACTTTCCCACTTAACTACTGCCTTAACTTTCGTTGGGTCCACTGCAATGCCTTGTGCAGATATCACGTGCCCAAAAAAGTGAACTTCATCCATCTAGAACTCACATTTGGACAACTTGGCATACAATTGCTTCTCCCTCAAGACGCTAAGCACCAATCTCAGATGTTCAACATGCTCCTCCTAGGTCTTATATTAGATGAGAATGTCGTCTAATAAGACCACAACGAACTTATCCAAGAACGATATGAAAATCTTGTTCATATAGTCCATGAACATTGCTGGAGCATTGGTCACACCAAAAGGTATGACCACATACTCATAGTGTCCACACCGGGACTGGAAGGCCGTCTTCTGCACATCATCAGCCTTTACCAAAATCTGATGGTATCTCGACCGCGGATCAATCTTTGAGAACACCGACGACCCATGCAGTTGATCCATCAAGTCATCAATTCTTGGAAGAGGATACTTGTTCTTGATCGTCATTTTGTTTAACTGCCTGTAATCCACACATAGACGTGAACTCTCATCTTTCTTCTTCACTAACAGCACTGGCGCTCCCCAAAGCGAAGTGCTGGGTCGGATAAACTGTTTCTCCATTAGCTCCTCAATCTGTTTCTTGAGTTCCACCAACTCTGCCAGAGCCATGCGATATAGGGACATCGATACCGGACCTGTTCTTGGTACCAAATCAATAGAGAACTCCACCTCTCTATTGGGAGGCAACCCTGGTACTTCATTCGGGAATACATCTTTAAAGTCATGTACGACAAGTATGACCGATGTTCTTTCCTTCTCCTCTACCTCCATACGGGCGAAGATTACGAAACACTGCGCGACACTCTAAACCTCATTTGCAACTCCCTGAGGGGATATCAATTTTGGCTCCTCCGAGACTAGGAATAATAACCTCTTCTCTCGACAGTCTATGAGAATTCGATTGGCAGAGAGCCAAGCCATCCCTAAGATTACTTCCAACTCCTGTAGAGGTAGGCAAATCAGATTCACTTTGTATCTACGCCCTTCCACCTCCACTGGACATCTAGCACACAAGGACAACGTCCTGACCAAACCCGACGCCGGAGTAGACACCACCAGCTCACACTATAGCTCACACACCGGCAGACCCAAACGTTTCACACAAGCATCTGACACAAACGAGTGTGTCACTCCAGAATCATACAACACACAACAAGAAGTACCAGTTATCATGCAACTACCCATAACTAAGTTACTTAAGCCAGTTGCCTCTACTCCTGACATAGCATACACTCTGCCCGTCGCCTGAAGGTTGTTGCCCCTGTCCCTCTGTTGATGCTGGTGGGGAGTCTACACTAGAGGGCGTGTTGTTGCCCTTGCAGGGTTGGGGCAGTCCTTCCCAAAGTGGCCTTCCTTGCCACAGTTGTTGCATCTGCGGTAGCCTTCCATGGGTAGGCAGACACTCCTCAAACGAGGGCCCCCACATATGTAGCATTGCACTTGACCCTGCTGGGGATGAAGACCCCGAGATCCCTGAGGCTGATGGTGAGGTTTGTCATATGGTCTCTTCCGCTCATCATGTCTAGGCTTGGACCCAAATGGTCTGCCAATCCTCTAAGGCTATTGTGGTCGTTGACCCTTTACCTCATTCTTCATCTTCTCCATTACTTTGGCCTTTGATGAAGGATTATCTTTTTTTCTTTTAAGATTATTGAATATGGTGTGAGTTGATTAAGAAAGCTAAGTGAAATCCCCACCTGATATTAAGATAGCACATAAACCATAGAAAACCAAGAACAATTAAAGGAAGAAGAAAACATAA
>Ga0214544_1008358_pt1 | contig 17279 bp, 9 predicted proteins | sample CNSS3metaG_FD_160074 | JGI IMG/M metagenome (GOLD analysis project Ga0214544, IMG submission 160074) | Root nodule microbial communities from cowpea collected in UCLA plant growth center, Los Angeles, California, USA - CNSS3 | ecosystem: Host-associated > Plants > Roots > Nodule | place: USA...
GGTGGTTGATCATAGCAGGAAAGGTGGAGGTGATGTTGTGAGGAGGAATGTGGGTTGTGGGAAGATATTGTGGGTTGTAGGGTGGGATATGTGTGGTATGGAGGGCGGTGGGTATGTTGTAGGGGGCGTGGGTGGTGGGGATGGTGGGGGTGCGGTGAGCCCCGGTTGACCGGATGGGAAGAATGGGGATGTGTAGAGGTAACGGGTGTCTGTTGGGTGGTGGTGAAGGTGTAGGGGGTGGGATTGTATTCACTTTCTTCCTCTGTAGGCTGGAAAGCCGGAGACTTCACAGCTTCCGAGGTTTCTTTGGCTTTTCCCTTTAGGTTGGGATCCGCCTCGATCCTTCGCCTGAGGCGACAGTTCTCTTGTCTCAACGCCTCCATTTCTTCAGCACTGCGCTTTTTCAAGTCTGCGAGTTCTTGTTGCATCTTTGCCTGGCCGTCTAGGATGGCGACCAAGTCAGGGGTGATGCTAGGAGGTCCAGAGGGACCAGTGTCCGCTTGCTTGTTCGCTCCAGCTCTGCTGCGGGTAGAAACCATCTTTAGAGAAAAAACGGGTACTAAAGGTGTTCGTCTCGTGCCCCACGTTGGGCGCCAATTGTTCCTGCAGAAGAGTCTCCGAAGCTCAAGTAAGTCAAAGCTCTCAGAGAGTCAAATCAGTGATTAATGAATGCGTACCTTTAAATGATGGGGTCCACGTGTATTTATAGAGCATTAATGACGTTTGACCATTTCATGGGCTGGGCCTTGACTTGGGCTCTAGGTGGGGCTTCTGAGTCGGTCAGGGCCCAAACCCAGGCCCTTAAGATTTATTGAATGCGGAGGTTTCATCATACTGAGTGTATTGAAGTGGTCGGCTTAGGCTGTAACCTTACCAGATATGCTCGAGTAGTCGGTCTAGACCGACTACTTGCCTTGATGGCTTATGTTGGAGATATGAGGTGCAGGTTGTCCTCTTAGACATTTAGTTTAGGTTAAAACCGGTACAAGTTAGGTTAACTCAGCCTAGCCTGGATACTTGGCGGTCTCGATATGCACATTGTTTACTTATTTGGTCGAGTTTGGCTAGGTACGGTACACCAGTCCCCCAGCCTTGTCCGATATGGGTTGTCGGTCAAGGATGATATGTGTTGATAAGCTAGCGGAACCGTCTAGGTGTGATACAAAATAAAAATAAAATTATTAAGAACTTCCACACTTTTAACATCAAAAGCAAAGAAAATAAACAAAATTAATTAGGGCAACCATCTATATTTTGTATTCCCACGATCATCCACATACCATCCAGAATTGATATCTTTGTATTCTTCACAGGTGTTGGTGGTCAGATATCTCTAGTTTGGATGAAAAGCTCGATATGCGAAGAAATACGGGGTTTCAAAAATCGGTCTAGACTTTGTATGTGATTCCAACGACTTATCATCTGTGATACGTCAAAGTCACATTTGATTTATGCGGTGTCATGCATCAGTCGCCTATTACGTATTGTTGCAGGGCAACGATAGTCAATTTCTTTGACAATTCTGCAGTCACCACACTCCACTAGTTCTGTCATGGTTTGTAATAATTCATTATAGGTGCAATCATGTCTGATGGAGAAGGTTTTCCGTGCATCCGAATCGAACTCCAGACCAAAACCATATGGACTCTCTGTGATACTAGCGCCCCTTAAAGGTCCACGATAATAAATAATTGTTGGTAAAGATGGGACGGGCTTTGAGGATGACGATGGGGTGTTTATAGTTAAAAGAGAAATAATTTCTTCAATTGATCTTGTAAACGTGACATACAACTCAATCATAGTGTTCAAAGGGAAATAAGACTTACATTGCAACATTTGAAAACATCTTCATCCGTTTTCAATTCAAATGCCTCATACATAATATGTCCTTAAAAAGTGATGGTGGGTCGTCTGAAGTAGAGGTTATTTATGGATGTGTTTGAGGGGCATGAAATGGTTGCATAGACTTTTTGTTTCAGAATGTTGTATGTGCAGTTGTATGAAATGCGAAATATTTTAGGACTCTCACATATGAACTTAACCCCATCCTCACAGAGTTTCATTTCTCTGTGTGCAAATAAGGCTGCTATGTAAGAATTGGTGAAATCCTGAGACTTGGTGATGCCAAACATTTCAGTGGAGAAATCATCCATGTTTAGGTTATGAATTAAGAACGAAAAGGTAGAAGGAGATGGCAAGGAATGGTAGTGTTGGAGACTTGAATAGTTGCAATTGATAGAGTGCAGGGGGTGCTATTTATAACCATAATGGTACCATTATTGAGTCAAAAGAAAAAAAAAATTATTGATTGCTTTGCAAACATACATATGAAGTGGTCAAATTTAAATAGTATAAAATCAAAGTACAAGAAGGTCCCACAATAAGATAAATTTATTATACAATAACATTCTTCAATGATGGCCGCCTGTTCCACAAGGTGCCTTTCGTGTGGGTCGTCGTGGTCGTCTTTCAGGTTGTGTGGGAGGAGGGGTGATTCAATTTCATCGTCAGTTTCTTCCACTTCTACATATTGAGAACCTTCATCTGAAGCATGAAATGAAATTTCCGGTCTGTAATATTTTTGTGAAGATGAAGGCCCTCGGTATGCCGATGGTGGAGTCATTGATGATGTCCCAAACATTTGTGATGGACTACCCCCATAGCTGAAAAATTGTGGACCAGAGGAACCACCATAAAAATGGGATGGACCCGCTCTAAAGGTAGACGACGATGGGAAAAAATCATACGAAGTGGGAACCTGATGAGACGATGATGGAGTATGCATTCTTTAATCCCAATTTCTATAACCCGGAGTCAAATTTTGTAAGTGGAGAAGGCCAGAAAAGGGTCTATCCGTATGAAGGTGATGATGTGAAGGCGAATCTTAATATTGTTCAGGCATGTCATACTGATATAGGAGCAATAATTAATTGACATGTTTGAAATTCAAGAATACAAATTATAAATTATGAAATACCAAAAATATAAAATTCTCACTTCGTCATCGAATGATTGGGCAACAGGCGAAATGTAACGGATGGTATGAGTGATGTACCATTGCATGTACGGAGAGTTATCATGCAGATAACCACTCTTGCTGAAAATTTGCCCTGAACAACGAAATTGTGACGATTATTCCATAGTATTATATACTGATGATGATATTGTCTCCAATTAATGTTTGCCATTCCTCGAAGATCAATTTTGTGAACCTCATTCAGGTTAATCGGGTGGGATGCTTTGTCGCCAACCAAATTGTCTGACGACCTAGTCAACTTGGTGAAATTCCATAGTCGCAAAATAGATCAGAAGAACCAATGCCCGACTTATGGGAGAAACATTTATGATGATTAAGCGACTAACCGGTGGTTGTCGATATGGTGTCCATAAGAACTGCAAAAATTAAGGTTAATATTAAACATTAAGAAAAACAAAGCAAATTTGTACAAAAAATTATTGGAGCAATCGTGATAAAGAACCTGTATTTGTTGAATTTTATCAATTTTTTTTTAAACTCGACCACAGTTTTTTGGTCATGGAAGATGGAACGTGTTTGTCGACACCACCTTACGCTTAAGGGGAACACAAGGCCAGCCTCAATCTCGTCATTCGTGATTGGTTGTATTTTTGAAGAGATACATGTCAATCTCTCTCACGCCCAACACTGTAGCAGTAACATGCATCCACTGATGTTGTCCTGTTGGAACTTAGTACCGTGATCCAGTGCACGATACAAACAAGCCAACACTATTGATCACCAACTAAAGTTTGAAACATTAGCCAAGTCTCTTAACAATGGCAAATACATAAAATGCACGAGACTAGCATATGTATTTGACATCAACATACTGCCAATTAGTATGAGGATGTGAGCGCGTGCATATTGTCCATTTTTCCTAGGTTGGCGTCAGCTGGTAATTTCCGAAATTTAGTATTTAGCCATGACAACTTTATTCGGAACTTGTGAACATATTTTAGGGTGGAATGTCTACCAATAATTCTTGGCAGAGTTCCATCAAGTTCCTAGAACTAGAACTGGTGACGAGTTCGCCATTTATAGGCACCCCCAATTGGAGTGAAACATCCTTCAAGGTGACAGTTGTTTTTCCAAGTGGCATGTGGAAGGTCTGAGTTTCAATCCTCCACCTTTCGCAAAGTGTTGTTACCATGAGGTGGTTATTCTCCATATTATCCACCTTTAAAACGTGGCAAAAACCAGCTTGATTAATTAACATTCTGACCCCAGGGTCAATCAGATCAGTATGTTTCAAAATTCAAATTGAATGACGTCTTGGCCGAAGTACTCTCTTGTTTCCTTGCCAAATCTAGTTCGTGATGTGGTCGTCTTGATGATGCAAGACTGACATGTTTGCTAGAAGGTTATTGTTTTCAGTCATAATGAACTACGTAAAAAACAAAATAAAACCATTAACAACACACTTCATCAACTAAACGCAAAAAAAATTATTAAACAAAATACATTCATAAATCTAACCGTATCGATGAAATTGATGGATGATAATTATAACTCTTTTTCCTTACGCTAATAGTAGATGTTGCAACTTGAAATACAACTTGATTTATGGGAAAGGTTCTATGTTTTGTTGCCCATGGTGCAAAGTCGATGCTTATTTATGCATGTTTTAAAAGAAGTATTCATACACTATGATACATTATAATATATTTGGACCCACCACCAATCAATGACAATGCTACCTTTTCATCTTTATGTCACATAAGCCAAGCGTTTCCAAAACTCTATCTCTCTCATATGCACCTATTTCTCAAACACGCATGCATATATTTTCAACTGCCAAATTGATTTTAACCACACATTGCAATTTCAATGAATAATGGAGGTCAGGGAATCTCTGCAATGGAACCCATTTTTGTGTGTGCGTGAATAGTCATAGGCAGAGATTCCTTCATTATTTTGAAACTGTTAGGGAACGTGAATGCATAGTGTGAAAGGCGTGAAGTGTGAATAGTATTGTGGCAGGAGAAAACGTGAAAAAGTAATGGTGCGGTGTTGGAAGTAAAGGGTGCGTATGGAAAACATGGGGGTGGATGACATTTTGTAAGGACAAAACGTGAGGGGTTTTTTATAGAAAACGTGAAGGGGCACATTTTCTAATTGAAAATGTGTGGGGGCCTATGTTTTTTGAGAGAAAACGTCTTGAGAGCACTTTTTTTTAGGGTTTTTTTTTTTTTTTTGCACACCTCCAATCCATCTATTTTGGTTATGGATCCTCATATTCCTTTGTTATTAATGCTATGTGAACCTATTTTTAACTGCTTATTTATTGAAACACACCATCATTTGTTCTTCTACCGAATTTTCTCTACATACACGGCAAACTTCAAATCTCTTATCTCTTACAACCTATTTCCATATCAACATTAACATAATGAGTTCATGGAATTATGGAGGATCTTCTTCAACTAATTCAATCAAAGACGAAGCCGTCATTCCAGACATTGTGGACGAGTTTAGTTCTAATGATATTTATGAAGACAATCTAGACGATCAAGGAATTGTTCCAATCCCTACTATGGATTACAATCCAAATGTGGAAGTTGAACTACGGGAATAGATGCACTTTAATTCAGACGAGGCAACAATATCTACAATAAAATATTATCACATTACCAATGGATACATCTTTAATGTTTTGGAATCGAAACCTCATCTTTACGTTGCACGATGCATCCATTACAACAATGGATGTCAATGGTGTTTGAGGGCTAGTTACAGTAATATCAGACATCACTGGGAAATCAAGTCCATTGATGGTCGACATACATGTTTCTCTACATTAATTTCATAGGATCACAACAATCTGGATTCGACTCAATTTGTTTCTATTGTTTTTCATTTGGTCTGGACGAACCTAAGGATTTGCAATAAAAGCTTGGTCACAAACATAAAAAGTCGTTACGAATATACTGTGACATATAGAAGAGCATGGATAGCGAAGGAAAAAGCAATTACCATGGAGTATGGCAACTGAGACCAATCTTATAATGAAGTTCCCAGATGGTTACAAGCTGCCAACACACTAATTCTAGGACAATTTTCCAACTTTTTGGTCCTCCAATTAATGTTGATGGTGAGGATGCGACATCCACATACATTATGGAACGTTGCTCCTAGTCATTTGGACCATGCATTGAATGTTCTAAGTATTGTAAACATGTTATTCAAGTGGATGGAACATTTTTAACAGCAGATATCATGCAACCTTGCTAACTGCAATTGCTCAGGATGGAAATAGAAACATACTTCCTTTGGCATTTGCAATAGTATAAGGTGAGACAAACGAGGCATTGATTTGGTTTTTTCAACTACTACGAGAGCATATAACTCCTCAACCAAATCTATGTCTAATTAATGATAGAGGCAAGGCCATTTTGTCAGCCTACGCTCGGAAGAAGTTGACTAGGAATCAGACAATCTACATTCCATCTACTGCATACATCATTTGGATTCCAATATCAACAACATGTTCAAAAATGCGGATCTTAAGAAAGATTTCGTTGACTTGGGTACTACATTTTCCTAACCTTACATTCCATACGCAGAAAATTTTTTCTTCAAATTAAATATTATTTTATTTAATTTTTTATTTCTTTTTCACAGCTTATGAAGTCAAACAACCTACGGTACAAGCAAAACTTTCAGCTATGAGGTCCCAATTCCTGCAAGCAGTAGTTTGGATTGATAAAATTCCCTTACACAAGTGGTCTTAGGCTTATGATGGGATCGGAGGTACACCCACATGACAACAAACTTGGCGGAGTGCATGAACTCTATCCTTAAGGGGGCTTAATCATTACCTATCTGTGCACTCTTGAAAATAACATTTCAAAATATAAATGTGTGGTTTGTTGAACGTGGCTTGAAGGTAGACTCTATGTTAAGAATAGGTCATCAATATCCAGAAGACATCATTGCCTTGCTCCAACAAAATCACCAGAAATCCACATATTGTCATGTCTGACGCTACGATTGAGATAATTCTGAATTCGAGGTGCAAGAGATATCGACCCCCCCATCAATATCGGCCAAAACCAATCCCATTCATTGTTAAATTAAATGATTTGTGGTATGATTGTGGTCACTTCCAAGCTAGTCGGCTACTGTGTCATCACGTCATAGCTGTTTGTTCTTTTGTTCATATGCCACTTACAAATTTTATCGATCTAGTTTAAAGCCTTGATTACATAAATAAGGCTTATCAAGTCCAATTCCACCCTCTGCGAAATGAGGACTATTGGTTAACATATAACGAAATGGATCAACCGATTACGGATAAATCAAAAAAATGTTCTTATTGTCGCATTGAGGGTCATGATAGGGGCCAATGCCCATTTTGCAAATAATTTGTTCATTTTTAATTTCAATAACTTTACTTTTCAATGTTCTATTATTCTTTCTTGAATGTCAAAATTAATACAAATTTTATGATAGTACCATATCTTCTGCGTTCATCCACTATAATTTCATATACTTTATTCTTTGATGGATTACAAAATTCTATAAAATCAATTAAAATTATTATGATTGCTTTGGTATCCAATTAAAATTTAATAAACATTTTTTTATAAAAAATTACGACTGTCAATTACAATATCTTTGTAATTGATTACACTTAACTCAGAAATACTGCAACTCATTCAGTAATCGATAACATCGGAAAGTAATCGATTACAACTTAGAAAACGTGCCCCCCCCCCCCAAAAAAAATTTCAATTGAAAACGTGTTGTGCACCCCTATGATTTCTTTTTACATATCGCCCACCCTTCTCACGATTTCTGCCTTCGACACAAAAACGTTAAGGGGCCTCACGATTTCCTTCATGTGAAAACGTATGGGGCCAAGACGATTTGCCTAAATTGGTAATTTTTTAAAAACTTGCCTATTCTCGTAATTACCCAGTATGATTTGCCTAGTACGGAAAAAACACTCGGAGCACTCATCCACTAAACAGCAAGCCTCGCACCTGCATCCAAGAACCACCACTACAACCTGAACGAACAAGAGCAAAGCAACACACATTGAATAAGCAAGCTTCTCCATTGCAGACGTGGAAGTAACACATTCATGCTTTAGCAGACACCTGAAATCATGGTGGAGGGAGAAACCCTAATGAGGAAAGAGAAAAGCTTCATTTAGGAGAATAAGGTGGTGACATGTGTCAAACTCTAATCGAAAGTTAAAGGGTCAACAAAAATATGGTTAAACAAGAGATAGTTAAGTTCAAATATTGATTTTTTTTATTTTTCTACAAATTTGGACTATGTGGTTAAAATGGTTGATTTAGAAAATTAATGCAAATATTAGTTGATTATAATTTATCATATATCTTTAAATAATTTATTTATTTAATTATATCATAAATTTTCAACTAACTATTTTTGTCAAATAGTCTATATCTCTCCAAATATTTTTAAATATTCATAATCACTATAAAGATAAATAATATTTATCTTTATCTTTGTTCTAGAAGATATTTAAGAGATTTCAGCAACAAAAAAGTCAAGTCTAAGTCCTATATAAAGAGGCCAAGGGGAGGTAGAAGAATAAACTCGGAACTTCAGAATTTAGGAACCCTTAGGGGGCCTAATTTCGTTTCCTTTCTCTCCACTCTCTTTTTCAATTTTTATGTTACTTTTGCATTCCATGCAGTGTTAAACTTCTTGGGTTGGTTTCATTGTAATTTCATTATGGATTCTAAGGTTACAATGAAATAATTCTTTTGTTCTTTTTTTTATTGTTGTGATTTTCATTCATCTTTTTCTTTTGTCTTTGAATCACGTCAAAAGTAGTAATTTTTACATGCTAGCTAATTAGCGAAGTGTTTAAATCTATATGCATACTAATCACATGAGTTGAAGGGTTTTTTAATCTAATTGACTATACTTTGATTTTATTTAGAAACATTCATGTGATTAAATGAGTTTTTACTAATAATTGAGACTTTACTTTGGTTAAATGTATTTACTCTAACTAAAATTAATCGAGACTTTACTTTGATTAATTAAGCTTTTTTATTTGGTGAGAAGATAAAAGAATAGACATGATTAGGCATAGTAAATTTGATTGAGACTATACTTTGGTTGAAGTGGATAATCTAAAAGTTCTCACTTTTAATTAAGACTGTACTTTTGTTAAAAGTGAGAATGCCAACAAATTAACTAAGACTTTACATTGATTAATTTGCAAATCTACAACAATAATTTATTGAGCAAATAATCTTTATGTAACCGATGATGAATCTATTTTGAAAAAGTAGTGAAATCAATCTATTTTCTTTAAAATTTGTTTTTATATCTTATCCTTTCCCAATAATTTTTTATTTGACTAACCCTTTTTGTATAGTTTTTATAAGAACTAATTTGTCAAGAATCAATTATGTGTTCGTTGGGAGTTGACTTAGGGTTGAATTTACCCTCTCTATTTTGTTGGCTACTATCTTAGAAATACTGATGTTGCTATAGTTTAGTAGTATTAATTTGATCGTGTCAACAATAATGTTATCACTCGTCTAATGCATGTTTAGGGGTCATTCTTCCATTTAGGTCGTTTAATGAAAGTACTCGTCTAATGAAGATACTTAACATTCATCTTAGTGAGTTGACTTTGACTCATTTAATGTTGATACTTGCCTGGTATCTCTGTGTGATTGCATTGACTTGTCTAATGCTTTGCTTTGACTCGTATATTGATTTTAGGAGTCTAATGCATTTCCTCATTATGTTGACTTGTTTGGGTAACGTTCTTGACTATTGAGTTCAAATCAGTCTGCATTGTTTTAGTCGTCTGATGGCTTGGTCATCTAACAACGTTAGTCATATGGTCCAGCTTGTGACTCATGTACTCAATATGTTTTATAGAGCTTGTCTAAGGTTAATTTTCTTCCAAGTTTGCTTAAGACTTCAAGCATCATTTTCTCCATGCTATTCGTTCCTTTGCCATGCTTAGCTCACACTCATTGAACACACATTAGTAGAACAAAAATATATATTCACAAAAAATAATGTGGCCATCTAATGGTTAATGAGGTTTTTTACCTAGCTAACATTTCATGTGTTCAGTGCTTATGTAAGAGTATTATCTAATCATCTTTAGCTATCTTGGAACATTAGTATACCGACTTATCTATCTTGTTTCATTTATAAATTTTGTTATCATCGAAACCTACTTACTATTAGGCTTATCTAATGGCATTTTCCCGAGTCTAATGCTAACAATTTACCTTTTTATTTTTTGTGATGACAAAGTTATAACTATGAAACATGCCAAGTTCCTTAGATTGAATGAATTTTTATTCTTTAGCGACAATAGAATTGTTTTTACTTTCATGTTATTCTATAATGATACCACTTTGTTGATAAGCTATATGATGCGACTTGTTAATTATGTATATATTCATTATGAATGCCACTTGTTAAGACAATTCTTGATAGCATGGATCAATATCAAAGTTAAATACACTAGAGAAATATTATAATTCTTATTAGAGCCAACAACAAAAATAGAACAAGTTAGATAAATAATTTTTCTACAATTATGACTAATAACACTTGTTAGTTCGTTGATATCACTTGTTATTTGTTGTGTTATGTCAATTATATGTTTTTATTCTCCCCCTTACTGTTATGTCTTAGTCAACATTTCTCATGTATATTTGTCCTTGTTTATTGTATTTTATCTTTTTCATGTTTCATCTACATTCCTCTTCCTCTTCAGCCTTCCAAAACATAAAGGACTAGTTCATTTCAGATGGTATGCATGTTTCAGCTTTGTGAGTAAAAGAGGGTGGTGGCATACTTTTCTTATTCTTCCTCAGATTCTAGGCTTTTATTCTTGGATAAATGAGTTCTACTACGACCTTGAACAAAAGGAGTTTTCCAAACATATAGATATTTACAAAGTGGTTTCCTACATGTTTTCTTTCATCTGGTGAGGCATGGTATTTATGGTCATTATAATGGTAGTTTGGGTATTGGGTCTCTTATTTTCTTCCTGCATCCCCATAAAACCTATAAACTCCAAATTATCTTTCACTAAAATTATAATAAAACAAATAAAAGTGTCCACAGATAAAAGTTGTTGGTAAAAGAGGAAGCCTTGGGGTTTTGAATGATTATCAAGCAAGTATGAAGAAAAATTGTTAAATGTTTAAAGTTATCTTGTAAAATAAATTAAGTGTTGTTGTAGAGTAGTTTTACTTACCTTAGAATCAGCAGCATAACCTTCGTCTCTCTAGGTTCTCTCATTTTTGGAAAAATCACAGTGATAATCGATTGTCTATGCAAACTTTTATTTTTTGAAAACCTACTAGAATAATTGATTATCTCCTAGAATAATCGATTATCCTGTAGATAATTGAGTATCATGTTCAAAATTTGTTTTCAGAAAACCTACTGGAATAATCGATTATCATAAGTGATAATCGATTATCATTGTTAGTTGGAACATGTATGTTCGGCTTTTAAACTAATTTTTGAAACTCCTATTTAAAGAACTACAGTTCAACTTTGAAATTACCTTTTCGAGAGCTAGAGGCTTAGTGATGTGTTTGCAAAGAAGTTCTCTAAGTGTTCTTAAAAGAGCTTTGAAAAGCCTAGTGTGGGTAGAGCGATAATTTTCCCTAAGAGGGTTTCTAGGAGATTGAGTGTTGCTGCTATTTCTAGGAAAGCTAGGTCGAGTTCTCTGTGTGATTCAGAGAAAGTTCTTTCATCTCTTGTGTCTTCAAGAGAGGTGTTTTCTTTTCCCTATTATTTTATTATCTGATTGTAATCTGATATTTTTAGTGATTGAGTTAATCTCTTTGTTTAAAGAGATTAACAATTGGACGTAGGATCTTTTGATCTGAACCAGTATAAATACTTGTGTTAAATCTTCTTCCCTATCTCTTTATTTTATCTACTATTGCATTTAAAGGAATTGAGATTTAAATTAAACGGTAAAATTTTGGAAAAATTTTAAAGTATTAATTTTGATATTGAAAACCAATTCACCCCCTCTTGGTTTTTGTCCAAACGCATAAATATTCTAATAAACAAAAGCGTATAGTTTTTCCAACAAAAGTGTCCATTGCACCTCCTTATTCTAATATTTTTGGTATTGTATATTTTGAAAAATATTTCCAAATATGTATTTTTTATACTATCTTAATGAGATATTTTTGTTCCTACATGAACAATATTAAGTTATTATGAGGCTTAAACCTTATCTTACCACAATCTTGAGATTCCTTGGATGGATGCTCCACGATCTTGTCCACCAAGTCTCCATCATTCGTTGCCTTGTGCAAGTTGTAGAACAAAAGGAGGGGGTACCTGCAAAAATGGACTCTTAAGATCAAGTCAACAAAAGCTCTCAAAGTCAAATCTTAGATTAGGATGCTAATGAATTGTGTACCTCCAATTACCTTGGTCCACTTATATTTATAGAGATTTAATTGCCTTTTTATTACTTTACTCGTTTCCTCGTAGGCCCAAGCTTTAGGCTTTGATTACACTTATTTAGGTTTGACTAGAATTGGCCTTGACCAAGTTCGATTGGGTTTAACCATGCTTAATTGGGCCTACATTGCATGCCCAATTCCTTTTGGACATATGATGTGTCTTCAATTTTGTTAATTTTCATTAGTCATAGTGTTCTTTTTTCCATTCTAGAATAGCTAATTTGAGCATATTAGGTTAGATTCCTTACTTAGGACCATTTTTTCATTTTCATAGAATTAATGTTTGTATAGTGTTTTTAAACATCATTTTAGCGTGGTTGCATTCATTTTTTGAGTCCTAGCGTCTTAGGTTATTCAAACCTAGTGTTAAGAGTCAAATTTTGCTCATTTAGACTTTAAACCATAACATAGTTGACGTTAGAGTTTACTTTTTGAAATTCTTCCAAATTAAGTGATTTGACCTTGTGGAATCATTATAAATTCCTACTTACACTTGTTGGAAGTGGTCAAGCACCAAAATTTGAGATTTAGGAGCAAATGAGCAAAATTCTTAGTTTTCACGTTTTTGGTCATTTTTGCTTAGTTGTTCAAGTAGTGTCTAGGTAGAGCTAACCCTTCCACTAGAGTTTTTGATCAATTTGTAGGTACTCTATCCTTAGGCAAGGTTTTATTGAAGATTTTAAGGCCAAGAAGTTCACATAACAACAAGGTCAAGTTTGTGGCAAAGCATGAAATGTGCAAAAGTGGCATGGTTGACCTTAGAGTTGACTTTTACCATTTGAACCCCAAATAAAGAGCCAATTATTTGGAGCACTTTAGGACACTAAATGTGACTTGTTTGGGGCTGGGGATTGCTAAAAATCTAAGAGTGGGCTGCACATTGAAGTTTGGGCTTATTTGGTGAGAGGTGACTTAATGTAGTGAGTTTTTTAGGGTAGATTGAAGGAGGTGGCACAGGGGGACGACCCATAAGCCTCCTAGGGAGGCTGCACATTTCTTAGACCATTCCATGACCATATTTTTATGCCACCATACTACATCATTCTAAGACACGAAATTCCACCTTCCAACACTTATTTTCGCTCCATTTTTAACTTTGGAATCTTGGATAGCTTAAGCCTTGGTGAGAGGAAGGCTGGGGAAATCCTTGTACTCATTTTTTTGGTATTGTAATCTGGATTTGAGCTTCAATGAATGAGAACGACAGTAATGTTTGTTTGGTCTATGGTTTCATAATGTTCATCATCATTTTCCACTAAACCACCACCTTGGCTACCACTTGTTGAGCTTGAATCCCACCCAACCTTACCAAATCTAGGTTCTGTAACAAAGCCTATGAATTGGTGTGTCCAAAAGACTTCTATACATCATTATTTCGGAGAAAACAAAATGAATGGGTTGGATTAAAGACCAATGGTAGTAGCCAAGTTCATTTCACTCATATTTCTCCATTTCATTGAACTTTTGCTACAATTTTGAGTTTCTTCTCATTCCACCACTTCACACAGATCATAGCTCCTTTAACTATTTGGAAGTTTAACTTTGAGTTTCCATCATCAAATTACAAAAATCTCAATTTTACACCATTTTCACATTCACACACACCACTAGTTACTATTCCATTAAATTTCTCACTCGTTTCTTCATCATTTTGATTTTCGTAAATTTGTGCACACTCATGAGATGATTTTCAAGCTATTCGAACCATCACACACCCAATTACATTCACAAATCACCAAGTTCGAATTGCACTTCACTTCTCATTTTCGTTATTGCATAATTTTGTGGTTGTGTGATTTTACTAATTATTGGTGTAAATGGATTTAGGGGGTTTCATTCCCTACATCATTACGAAACTATCTGCACATTTAATTGCATTTTCGTTGCATGAATTGGTTGAATTAATTGAAATCGTGTTTCTGCTCAAATTTAGGAATTATGGTCAAGAAATTGGGAACTTTGTATGTAGTGCACCAAATTGAGTAATTTGAATTTCTAGATTCAATTGAGATCGTTTATAATTATTCTACATCATTATATTTCCAATTGTATCATCAAAGAGCCTAATCTGAGGCTACCCTGCACTTTATTCATGAACATGTTCTGCATTTTAGACATATTTCGAGTTTGATGAATTTGGACCAATTTAACCATTGCATTAGCCTAGTTTTGATCATTAAACATGTTTTGAGCATTTAGGATTGGTTAATTCATCATTCCATACCATTTTTGTGCATTACATGTCATGCATTCATGCATAGTTCATAGCATTTTTCGCATTTCATGATTTAGAGTTTTCTATTTTTAAGTGTTGATTTTGAATAAATTTCCCCACTATAATTCAAGTACAAACATTGCATTTGACTTTAGCCATGTCCATAGATTGATTCCCAAGTTTCCTCTTATACTACATTTTTAAGGGGAAATTGGATTTAACTAAGTCTTTTAGGTGAAAAAAAGGCTTTATTTTTATTCATGCATGGACAATATTAAGTTATTATGAGGCTCAAACCTTATCTTACCATAGTCTTGAGATTCCTTGGATGGATGTTCCACAGTCTTGTTTGCCAAGTCTCCATCATCTGTTGCCTTCTGCAAGTTATGGAACAAAGTGGGGATACCTGCAGAAATGGACTCCGACGATCAAGTCAGCAAAAGCTCTCAAAGTCAAATCTTAGATTACGATGCTAATGAATTGTGTACCTCTAATTACTTGGGTTCACTTATATCTATAGAGATTTAATTGCCTTTTTATTACTTTACTCATTTCCTCATGGGCCCAAGCTTTGAGCTTTGATTATGTTTAATTGGGTTTGACTAAAACTTGCCTTGACCAAGTCTGATTGGGTTTAACCATGCTTAATTGGGCCTACGATATAGGCCCAATTCCTTTTGGACGTACTTTGCTTATTTATGTTTTTGTTTAAGTTAGTTGAGGTACGTGAACATACCAACATACTCATTTTTACATTCATTGTATGTATACTTGTCATCCGCTGATGTATTCAGTTGTTCATCCGTATTTTCTTTCCTTTGGGTTGATGGTTCCGAGTGGTTAATCGAATTTTCCATGACGTAGGCGGCCTTTAGTATATGTGAAGTATACAGTTAATGTTCCATCCCTTTAATGATCTGGGAAGCTCTCGGCCTTATTAGTCTCTTAAATACTTATTTTTATTATATCGGTATATATATGTTCGTATTATGTTTGCGGGTTTTAGGTTAGTGGCTTGTCTGGCTCCTATAATACAATATTTAAATTCAAAATAATTTTTAGGACATTCAATCTAATATGTAAAAATACTTTTTAAATTATATATTTTAAAAAAAATATTTTCAAATCTGAAAATACATAAATACATATTCCGAAATCATCATTTCAGAAAATATCTCGAATTCCTGAATGATAATTAGAGGATGTGTTTCTGCATCTTTTCAGACTGTAAACATCATTAGTCAATAAACCCATGGATGGGAGTTTTATTATGTTGTCAAAGTGTGAGTGTTCCTTCTTTCATTATTATCTTCGATAGTTACGCTATTTCTAAAATACATAATCTTACGTAGAAATGTAGTGCAAAAACATTTTCATAATATTGTCGATTAGGGTTCCATGTGGTAGTCCCAAAGCTAGATGACACTGTTGTGGAGACTGGCTAGGATCTATGGGCGCTTAGGGTGGAAACTCAAGCCTTCACTCTGTTACCATTCATCTGGAATTTGGTTAACATATTGAAAATAACATGATCCAGTTAGGGTTTGATTTGGTTGGGAGTAAAATTAGAGAAGGGGAAGAAGAAGAATGAAGAAAGTAGAGTCGTCCAAGTGGGTCAGAACCCGTGGGTAACCTGACCCACCACGGGTTCGGGCTAGGTTGGGTTGAAAATTTTTTTAAAAGTTCAGTACGGGTCAATTTTTGACCCGGGTTGAACCTGTGGTGGGCCAGGTTGGGCCACCAACCCGCATGGTGACACACATTATGTTGGACTTTGCAATGTTGGACTGTTTTTTTAACCAAACACATTGGTGGGTTGGCAAATAGAAATTAACCTAGCTTCAACTAATAAAAGTATAATTATTGGAAAAAGTATAATTAGTTTGCTGAAAAAAGTATTGCATTCAATAAAATATTGGGTAAGTCACAAGAATGCTTTGATCTTAGATATTAATTTATATTTTTATTTATTTATTTTGGTTTGTTTTGGAGTTTAACATCATTTTGGATTATATTGAGATTGTATTCAAGTTTATTTAAATTTTAATCCGAAATATAATTTTTGACTTAAGAAATAATATTATATTTTTTTAATTAAATGGGCTAGTGAGCCAACCCGTTTAACCCACCAACCCGTGGTGGGCCGGGCTGGGGTCAAATTTTTTCGGCTCGCTAATAAGTTAGCCGAGTTAGGTTGGCCCACTAAGTGACCAACCCGTGGTGAGCCAGGTTGGGCCGGGCTGAACGATCCATTTTGACAGCTCTAGAAGAAAGTTTAGAGTTTCTAATATATTTTTATTAAAGGGTAAAATGGAATATTAAACTTTATGGGTGTGCAGAAAGAAATGAAGGAGGTGCAGAAAGTGTAAGACCCGGGAAAATTAAATAGTTATTTAATTAATTATTTAATTAGGACGGGTAGCGAGAACATTTAAAGCAATAAATGCGAGGAGTTATGATGTGGAAAAGTACTGGCTCAAGTGGTTGAGAGTACTTTAATTGTGTGTGAGGACTTGGGTTCGAGTCCTATGTGTGCCACTTGGATGTTATTTAAATTATGTGTTTTTATGTGCTTATATATTGAACT
>Ga0214544_1008362_pt1 | contig 17270 bp, 8 predicted proteins | sample CNSS3metaG_FD_160074 | JGI IMG/M metagenome (GOLD analysis project Ga0214544, IMG submission 160074) | Root nodule microbial communities from cowpea collected in UCLA plant growth center, Los Angeles, California, USA - CNSS3 | ecosystem: Host-associated > Plants > Roots > Nodule | place: USA...
GTTTTTGAAAGATTAACAACTGGACGTAGGGTCTTTTGATCCGAACCAGTATAAATACTTTGTGCAATTTTCTCTTCTCTACTCTCTTTATTTTATTGTGTTTATTAAAATAAAGGAAAGATTTTTAATTGATCTTTGATACAAAAAAGGAAAATATTAAAAGCACAATTTTTATTAAGAACCCAATTCACCCTCCTCTTAGTTTTTGTCTGCACGCTCAAACATTCCGCTGCGCGATACCAACAATTGGTACCAGAGCTTGCTTTGATAGTTATTCAAATTTTTCGAAAATGGTTGGACAAAATCAAACTTTTGCTGAGGGTGCGTCTATTGACAGACCTCCACTTTTTACTGGTGAAAATTATCCTTTCTGGAAAATCAGGATGCAAATCTTTTTGGAGTCTATTGATAGAGGTATTTGGGATGCTATTTTAAATGGTCCTTTTGTTCCTACTATTACTGTTAATAATTTGCAGGAACCTAAGCCTTTTTCCCAATGGACTGCGGAAGAAAATAGAAGGGCTCAATATGATGTTAGGGCCAGAAATATAATATCATCTGCACTAACTCTTGATGAATTTTATAGAATTTCAGTTTGTACAAGTGCCCAGGAAATGTGGGAGATTTTACGAGTAACCCATGAAGGAACAGATGATGTTAAGCGTGCAAGGAAGAACTCATTAATTCAAGAATATGAGATGTTTCGAATGCAACAAGGCGAAACCATTTATGATGTGCAGAAGAGATTCACCCACATCGTTAATCATCTCTCTGGGTTAGGTAAAAATTTTGATATTGATGAATTAAATATTAAAATTTTGAAATCTTTGAACAGGACATGGCAGCCAAAGGTTACGGCGATCACTGAATCTCAAAATCTTGCAACAATGTCCATGGCGACTCTTTTTGGTAAATTGAGAGAGCATGAACTTGAACTTAGGCGTTTAAATGAAGAAGAGGACCAAGGAAGGAAAAGAAACATAGCTTTCAAATCTCAGATCATCAAAAGCCAAAGCCCCAAAGAAGATGATGACTCTGATGATGAGAATATGAGTCTAATGATAAAGAAGTTCACAAAGTTTATGAAGAGCAATGGCAAAGGTCATCACAAAAGGTATAAAAATGAAAACCAAAACTTTGTTTCAAAATTCAATTGCTATGGATGTGGTGAAACAGGTCACGTAAAAATGGATTGCTCAAATGCTAAAAAGGGTAAAGAGAAGAACGGCAAAAAGGTTTTCAAGAAAAAGAAATCGGAGGATAACGATTCAAGTTCTTCTTCAAGCTTATTCAGCTCTAATGAATCTGATGAGGAAGCAAATCTATGTTTGATTGCTGAACATGACTCTTCTGACAGTGAGGTAAGCTCTTGTAGTAATGACAATGATTATGATTCTTTGTATGATGCATTTCAACAACTACTTCATAAATCTAGTAAGTTAGATGCTGCTCACAAGAAATTAAAATATGATTTTAAGGAGTTACAAAGTAAGTTTGAAAAATCTCTTGAAGAAGAAGAAATTTTGAAAAATAAAATTTCAATTTTAGAAAATAAAAAGACTGAAAAAGTTATATGTTTGATATTAACATTCTTGAAAAACAACTTGAAGATGCATTAGAAAATAAAAGTGTTAAAAAGCCTAATTTTAAGAAAAATGATTTAAGTAACAACAAGCAAGCTCCTAAGAATAAGAATAAAAGAACCCATAGGGTATGGGTAGAAAAAGGTAAGCCTTATTCTAGGAATATAAAAATGTGTAACATGTTTTTGTTGTATGCAAAAGGGGCATACTTCAAATAAATGTAGAATCAAACATTTTGATGTCCCTAATGGAAGATATGCTTGGATTCCTATTATAAAGTAACATGTCATTAACCTCAAAGGACCCAAAGAAGTTTATTGGGGACCAAAATGTTATTGTTCTCTGTCTCACAGGTTATTTCAAAATCAAGAAAGTCTCTTTGGATGTTTAAGAACTAGTATATTCATCAAACTTTTGGTATCCTGGTAAGTTCTATGATTTTATATGGGGCTTGGGAATATTATATATGTGTAAAAGTGATAAAAATCTTTAATTTCAGTGTTTTCCGAATAACTCCGCTGGGATAATCAATTATCTCAGGTGATAATCGATTATCAGCACATCTGGAAATTCTTGTTCGTGGATATGAACCAATAATCGATTATCTTAAGTTGATAATCGATTATCTTGCATAGTAGGACGCATATTTTCAATTTTTTTACCGTTTGAATGAGCTTTTCAAAAATTTAGACCATGAGCAACAACTAGGTACTTCATAAATGCAAATTAAACGTTGGAGTTCATTTTGTTAATATAACATTTCCTTCTTTAAACCCATATTTTTTAATCTTTAGAGTCTCTCTTTCATTTAGGGGGAGTCTTTGATTAAGGGGGAGTATTTGTTCTTGAAATGTTTGTATCAAAAAGGAGAAATATTACATGTAGGAGGAGTTTTATATCTTAAACAATTTTTTAAGGGGAACTTAAGTTATCTGATTTAGGGGGAGTTGTCTAAAGAATTCATTTTTTATTATGATCAAAAAGGGGGAGATATATTTGTGTTATTATCTTGTGATAAGTTGTACCTATATAAGGAGAAGATATGTGTTTATTGATATCTTGTAATACCTTATGTTTTAAAAAGGAGAGAAAAATTAATTATCTTTTATTTAGATTAACTACTCTTTTCTCTTAAGTTATTTATTAAGAACAAGACAAATCACAAGTCTTCAGCAAATTTTGATCATCATCAAAAAGGGGGAGATTGTTGACAAAAAGAAGAAGATGAACATCTTCCTCCAATAAGGAGTTTTGATGATGATGATGACTTATGAAGAAGTATGGAAGACTTGATGATGATGCATGGAAAAATGTTGAAGACTTAAAAGAATGCTTCGATTCAAGAGATACATTGAAGACTTATGGGTTTAGTTATTTAGGTTTTGTAATATGTGTATGTTATTTGAAATAGTTAAATTAGTATGTCAAGAGTCAAAAGGCAAAACCCATGTAGTAGAACACTAAGAGAATTTTATATATTTGCAAAACTCACTGGAATAATCGATTATTCTTAGTGATAATCGATTATCTCAATTAAAACTGATTTTTGAGAAAAGCCTCTGGAATAATCGATTATCACTGCTGATAATCGATTATCACCTGCTGATAATAGATTATCCTGACTGATAATAGATTATCACAGCAAGAAAAATATTTTCATAAAAGTTTCTGTGATAATCGATTATCACTTATGATAATCGATTATTTATGGCAGTTGCGACTTAACTTTTCATATTCTTAACCTAATTTCTAAATAGGCTTCTATAAATAGAGTGGTAGGCTTTCATTATCAAATACAGAAGTTAGAGAAGTTTGAGTACTTGAGAACTCTCTGTGGGAAGGCTTTGAAAAACCTAGTGTGGGTAGAGCGATAACTTTCATCAAGTGGGATCTTGAGTGATTGAGTGCTGCTGCTGTTGCTAGGAGAAGCCGATCATCCTTTGTGGGATTCAAAAGAGGTGTTCATTCCTTGTGTGATTCAAGGAAGGTGTTTTCATCCCTTGTGGATTTCAAGGGAGGTGTCTTCATCTCTTGTGTGATTCAAGAGAGGTGTTTTCTAAACCCTAATCTTTCTTATCATTGATTGTAAGTTTGGTTTATTTTAGTGATTTAGTTAATCTCTTTTTTAAAAGATTAACAACTGGACGTAGGGTCTTTTGATCCGAACCAGTATAAATACTTTGTGCAATTTTCTCTTCTCTACTCTCTTTATTTTATTGTGTTTATTAGAAAATAAAGGAAAGAATTTTAATTGATCTTTGATATTAAAAGGGAAAATATTAAAAGCACAATTTTTATTAAGAACCCAATTCACCCTCCTCTTGGTTTTTGTCCAAATGCTTAAACATTTCGTTGCGCGATACCAACAGAACAGACATATGCAAGAAGGGTAAGCTAACTTAAATAAGAAGGAATCGTACAATTTAATAGTTAAGCATCAATCAAGGTCTATCACATAATTATCAGAATTGTTCAAATCACCACAATCATAACACACCATCACCATTCTAGACTCGATATCCGAATTTTGTAAGTGACATTGGAGCTCTTGGTGGCTTGCACCTTTGACGGTTCCCAAACTATGCAGAGTTGTAGGCACAAGGGGTATTCACCCAACCACTCCCAGGATAAGCCCCCTTCTCGTCTATGAGGGATTGGGTCCATAGACTAGGACCTCCTGCTACTCCTCCCGACATAATCCATTATACTCTATATGAGTCTTAAAGGTTATAGGAGCGTCAGGATACCACCAATTTGAGTCCTCATGTCCTTACATTCACTAAAACCATCATCTTTAGAATTTCCCTTGAAATCCTAATTCCACCACATTCTCATACAGACCAATTTCACACAATTCCATCACACTGACTATCATGCATAAAACTCACACACAAGATAGGCCATTATCACATCAATCCAATTAGCACAGCTTCATTTAATCAAAAACAGGGAAGGAACTCAAATTCTGCAGTGAATCTCGCTCAAGCTAGAGAATCTCGCCTAAGCTAGAGAGTTGTCTCGCTTAGGCGAGTCACTTTTTCCTGGGCGAGACTCCAAATAGAGAGTAACCCCAAATCTTAGCGAATTCTCGCTCAGGCTAAGCTGTCTCGCCTAGACGAGATTGACTATCGCTCAGGCGAAACCAGCTCACCTAGGCGAGACCTCGCGCAGCATTAGAGGTGAGTTTCTGGTATTTTTGCTGAGGCGAGAGCTGCTCGCCTAGGCGAAACCATCAAAATTCCAATCTGTTTTCACATGCAAACCACATAGTTCATGCCACACTCGAAATTCATCACACACAATTTTTCATACTCATCAATCAACACACAATTCATGCAATTCTAACCCTAATCAACGATTCCTTTGCGAAATTAGAGTGAGAGGTTAGCTTCCCTTACCTTTTTGCCAAGAATTTAGTTTGATGGAGTCAAGTAAATTGCAACAGAGTAGAAATTTCAGTTTAACCTAAGAGGATCCATCACCAAGACATGGAGAATGAAGAATTACACAATCAGACCCATAATTCAGAGGTTAACTAGTGAATTCTAGTTGGAATTAAACCCAAATAAAGATGAAACCTACCTAGGAGAAAGGAAGTCGAGGGAGGAAGCTGTTGAGGGTCTTGTTGGGTTGGTCTTTCCAGAATCTGAGCATGAAACGGGTGGACAGTGAGATGGCAGAATTTAAGAAAAGAGATTGGGAGAGAATTGGGGAGCAGAGAAGATGAGAAAGATGAGGTATGGTGGTTTGTTTCTAATTGAGAGAGGGAAAAGTTAAAAGGGGTATCACATTCTCCCCAACAACAAAAATTTTCAACCCGAAAATTGAGACTTACTAGAGAACAAGTGCGGATATGACTTTCTCACGTCTTCCTCTAATTCCCAAGTGGAATCACCTGTCCTCTTGTCCCAAATGACCTGGACTAGACTGATGGACTTCCCTCTAAGCTGCCTCGTCAGGATATCTCCTAGACCAACGGGCTGAACCTCCACTATAAGAACTCCTCTAATTTACAAATCTTCCACCTCAAGCACATGGGAAGGGTCAGGCATATACTTCTAGAGCTATGAGACGTGAAACACTGAGTGGAGGTTGGACAAAGGAGGAGGTAGGGCGATCTCATATGCCACTGGTCCAATCCTTCTCAGAATGTGGTATGGACCAATGAACTTAGGAGACAACTTCTTCGAGCGAATTACCCTTCCCACACCAGTAGTCGGGGTAATTCTCAAGAAGACATGGTCCCCTAGTTCAAACTCCAAGGGTCTTCTCCTCTGATCAGCACAGGATTTCTGTCTACTCTGAGATGCTTTCATTCTTTCTTGTATGAGTTTGACCTTCTCAGTAGTCTGCCTCAGAAGCTCTGGTCCCACCACCACTGATTCCCCATCTTAGTACCAGCACAAAGGCATCCTGCATCTCCTGCCATAGAGGGTCTCATAAGGCGCCATGCCAATGTTGGCATGAAAGTTGTTATTATATGTAAACTCCACCAAAGGCAGGACCTCATCCCACGCACCCAGATGGTCAAGCACGCACGTCCGCAAGAGATCCTCAAGAGACTGGATTGTTCTCTCGAACTGCCCATTAGTCTGAGGGTGATAAGCGGAGCTCATAGCCAATCTACTACCCATAGCATCCTGCAACGTTTGCCAGAAGCGGGAGGTGAATCGTGGGTCTCTATCAGAGACTATACTCGATGGCACACCATGCAACTTCACGATCTCACTGATATACAATTGCGCCAGCTTCGCCATGGACATCCTCAAGTTTACTACTAGGAAGTGGGCACTCTTGGTCAGACGGTCTACTATAACCCATATAGCATCATGGCTCCTCACGGTTCGTGGTAAATGGGTGACAAAGTCCATAGCAATGCTATCCCATTTCCACTCTAGTATCTCAAGCTGTTGTAGCATCCATCCCGGTCTCTGATGCTCTGCCTTAGCCTTCTGACATGTTAAGCATGATGACTCATACCGAGCAACATCTTGCTTCATGTCCAACCACCAGAAGGATTCTTTCAGGTCATGATACATTTTAGTCATGCCTGGGTGCATGCTAAAACGGCTCTTGTGCCCTTCCTCAAGAATCATACCTTTCAGCTCTAAGTCTTCAAGTATGCAAACCCTACCTCTGAATCTCAACACCCCATCACCTCTTATCATGAAGTCTTTGGCCTTCTCGGTGCCAAGCAACTCTACCGTCCTCTGTAGCTTGGGGTCAAATAGTTGCCTCTCTTTTATCAGGGTAAGGAAATCACTAGACACCGCGAGATGGTTACATCTAATGACTCCCTCACCTAAAACCACCTGCAACTACATGTCTCTGAACTGTTCCACCAAGTCTAACTCCCTGACCATCATATAAGATGTGTGAACCGTTTTTCTGCTTAAGGCGTCGACCACCACATTCGCCTTTCCCGGATGGTACAACAGCTCGAAGTCAAAATCTTTCAAGAACTCCATCCACCGTCTCTGCCTCATGTTTAACTCTTTCTGGTCAAACAGGTACTTCAAACTCTTATGGTCACTGAAAACCTGGAACTGTGCACCATATAGATAGTGTCTCTAGATCTTTAGTGCAAACACCACCGTTGCTAACTCCAAGTCGTGTGTGGGGTAGTTCTTCTCATGATTCTTCAACTGCCGTGAGGCGTATGCCACCACTCTTCGGTCTTGCATCAGAACACATCCCAATCCCTGATGGGAGGCATCACAGTAAACCTCAAAGGGTTTACCGGTATCTGGAATCACTAACATTGGCGCGCTAGCCAACTTTTGCTTTAGCTCTAGGAAGCTCTCTTGACACCGGTCGGTCTAAGCAAAAGGTTGGTCTTTACGAGTTAGCGAGGGTGCCACTATCTTTGAGAATCCCTCAATGAATCTCCTATAATAGCCCGCCAGCCCCACAAAACTCCTTATCTCAGTCACTGACTTAGGGCGCTCCCATTTTAACACATCTTCCACCTTAGAAGGATCCATTGATATTCCCTGAGCGGAGATCATGTGCCCCAAGAACTGCACTGAAGTCATCCAGAACTCACACTTCGACCGCTTTGCATACAATTGCTTCTCTCTCAGTATGCTCAGAACTGTTCTCAAATGTTCCGCATGCTCTTCATGAGTTCGGGAGTATATCAAGATGTCGTCGATAAAAACCACCACAAACTTGTCTAGGAATGGCCTGAAGATTTTGTTCATGTAGTCCATGAACAAGGCGGGGGCGTTAGTCACACCAAACGGCGTCACTACATACTCATAATGGCCGTACCTAGACCTGAAAGCGGTCTTCTGTACATCATCAGATTTGACTCGAATTTGATGGTATCCTGATCTCAGATCAATCTTGGAAAACACTGTAGCACCGTGCAACTGATCCATTAAGTCGTCAATTCTTGGCAGAGGGTACTTATTCTTGATGGTTAACTTATTCAGTTGCTTGTAATCCACATAGAGTCTAGAACTGCAATCTTTCTTGTTAACTAGTAACACTGGCGCTCCCCAGGGTGATACACTAGGCCTGATAAACTGTTTTTCTAGCAGCTCTTCAATATGTTTCTTCAACTCCACTAGCTCAGTAGGAGCCATTTTGTAGGGTGTTATAAACACTGGTCTTGCTCCCGGCACCAGATCAATGGAGAACTCAATCTCCCTAGAAGGGGGTAAACCAGGCACGTCCTCAGGAAACACATCTGAGAAGTCTCCTACCATAGGTGTCTCCATGTATCCGCCTTCAGTCTCAATAGACAGTTGAGTCAGAATCAAGAAGCACTAAGATCCTTCCTTCATTGCCTTGTCCACCTGCTGTGAGGACATCAACAGGTCTTCATCTTCCAAGGTAGGAAACAACACCTTCCTCTCGTTGCAGTCAATGAGAATGTGATTGGCAGATAGCCAATCCATTCCCAATATGACATCTAGCCCCTCCAAGGGTAAACAGATGAGGTTTAACCTGTACTTGCGCCCCTCAACCTCGAACTTACACCTAGCACACACGGTCGAGGTTCTGACTAACCCAGAAGCAAGTGTGGACACCACCAGGTCATATTGGAGCTCTTTCACCAGAAGACCCAACTCTACCACTCTAGATTCTGACACAAAGGAATGTATCGCTCTAGAATCATACAGAACATGCAAGCTCCTACCAGCTATCATACACGACCCAATGATGAGGTTACCTAATCCAACTGCCTCTGCACCCGTCACAACATACACCCGACCAGCTGCCTGTGATCTCGCACCTCCCCTCGTCTGATGTGGTTGATGTTGTGATGAAGGTCTCGACACTGTACTCCTACTAGCTGGGCAATCCTTGATGAAGTGGCCCTCCTATCTATGGCATGTCCTCCTGCCAGAGAGCTGGGGGCAGGCATTCCTCAGATGGGGCCCCCCGCAATGAAAGCACTGTGGCCTCGAAGGCCGGGACTGCTAAGGCTGATGTGAGAACTTCCTAGGCCCCTGAGGTTGAGGCCTAGAGTATGGCTTCCTCCTGTCGTCGTGTCTGCTCGTGGACCCAGATGGTCCTCCCACCTTCTGTTAAGACCTCTACTAAGCTTCAACTTCAGCCTTAAGTTTCTCCATTACTCTTACCTTCTCTACCAAGACAGGGAATTCTTTGATAGAGAGTGGAGCCACCATGAGTTTGAGATCACCTCTCAACCCATTCTCAAATGTCCCACACTGCTAGTCTTCTGCCATCTTTAAGGTGTGGAATCTGCCCAAGTGTTTAAATTTTTCAGCGTACTCTGACACTGACATGTCTCCTTGCATCAGCTGCAAGAACTCAACCTCCTTTACGTACCTCACACTATCTGGAAAGTACTCAGCATAGAACTTCTTCTTGAACAGCTCCCAAGTGATGGGTTCCCTGCTATCTTCCAACATCATCTTCATGTTGGACCACCAATGCACAGCCTCTCCAGCAAGAAGATACTCAGTGTATGCTAATATGTTCTCTACAAGACATCTCTTTGCATCATAGATTCGTTCCATGTCCCGCATCCACTGGTCGGCTCCATCCGGGCTAACCTTGCCATCAAAGCGGGATGGATGATGTTGTTGGAAATCCTCTAAACTCCACTCTTGCACTCGTGGTAGTGAATCTTGGGAAGAACTAGCGGCTGAGCGATTTTCTCCTATCTGATGCAGGGCTTCCAAGTGCATCTGCTGAGTCGCCTCTGCTGGTAGTCTTGCAGACTCCATCTGTTGCAAGGCTAGGTTTTGTTGATTCACCATGTTAGCATTCTGCTGCTGCATGGCTGCGATCATCGCCTCGATTGCTCCCACCAAATGAGGATTATCTGGGTTTGGGATAGGAGGAGGAGGAGGCCTAGGAACCATCAGATTAGTCAACAGGTACCACAACCATGCCAAAGACGTTACAAGGAACACACAACAGAAACTAAGCAAGCTCACACCTACAGATCCTAAAGGAACCACTGCTCTGATACCAAAAATGTAACATCCCGTTTTAATAGTTTTTATGCTATCAAACAAAACATTAAATTATGATAATTCAAAAGCAGATGATAGGAATAGGCCGGTATAAGGTATCAATACAGTCATCCTCAAAATAACTATACATGTACTGCCTATACATATAGCCTACACTTAGAAAAGGGTTACAAAACGCCCAAAACATCTAAGCAAAACTAAAGGTGAAAGCTACTGCTGAAAGCGTCCAAACACCACTCAACTCCTGTCCAGGAGGGGTGTATCCTTACCTGCATTTTTAGCCGCTCACGCCAATCATTAAGGGCGATCATTGCAAAATAGAAAGACACACAGAACAAACATATGCAAGAAGGGTAAGCTAACTTAAATAAGAAGGAATCATACAATTTAATAGTTAAGCATTAATCAAGATCTATCACATAATTATTAGAATTGTTCAAATCACCACAATCATAACACACCATCACCATTCTAGACTCGATATCCGGATTATGTAAGTGACATTGGAGCTCTTGGTGGCTTGCACCAGTGACGGTTCCTAAACTCTGCAGAGTTTTGGGCACAAGGGGTATTCACCCAACCACTCCCAGGGTAAGCCCCCTTCTCGTCTATGACGGATCGGGTCCATAGACTAGGACCTCTTGCTACTCCTCCCGACATAATCCATTATGCTCTATATGAGTCTTAATGGTTATAGGAGCGTCAGGATACCACCAATTTAAGTCATCATGTCCTTACATTCACTAAAACCATCATCTTTAGAATTTCCCTTAAAATCCTAATTCCACCACATTCTCATACAGACCAATTTCACACAATTCCATCACACTGACTATCATGCATAAAACTCACATACAAGATAGGCCATTATCACATCAATCCAATTAGCACAACTTCATTTAATCAAAAACAGGGAAGGAACTCAAATTCTGTAGTGAATCTCGCTCAAGCTAGAGAATCTCGCCTAAGCTAGAGAGTTGTCTCGCTTAGGCAAGTCACTTTCGCCTGGGCGAGACTCCAAACAGAGAGTAACCCCAAAATCTGAGTGAATTCTCGCTCAGGCTAAGCTGTCTCGCCTAGACGAGATTGACTCTCGCTCAGGCAAAACCAGCTCGCCTAGGCGAGACCTCGCGCAGCATCAGGGGTGAGTTTCTGGTATTTTCGCTCAGGTGAGAGTTGCTCGCCTAGGCGAAACCATCACCAAGACATGGAGAATGAAGAATTACACAATCAGACCCATAATTTAGAGGTTAACTAGTGAATTCTAGTTGGAATTGAACCCAAATAAAGATGAAACCTACCTAGGAGAAAGGAAGCCGAAGGAGGAAGCTGTTGAGGGTCCTATTGGGTTGGTCCTTCCAGAATTTGAACATGAAACGGACAGACAGTGAGATGGCAGAATTTGAGAAGAGAGATTGGGAGAAAATTGGGGAGCAGGAAAGATGAGAAAGATGAGGTATGGTGGTTTGTTTCTAACTGAAAAGTTAAAAGGAATATCACATAATAGCTAAAATTAGAGGTTGATGTAAACTTTAATTCATAAATTAATTATAATTTTTTATTTATAATAAAAATTATCCCAAAACACTACTAACTTTTTAATTTATAAAATTATCGTTTAACTTTGTCATTATAATGATTAATTGTTTTGATCTTTAAATTTGATTGCTATCTAATGATTTGTTTGTAGTGTACGTAAATATGTTTTTATAATAATTGCAAATAGTAAAAGTATAATTAAAAATATTTAATATAATTATTATTATAATGAAAACTAATAACTAAACATAAAATAAACAAAGTTTTTATAAAATATTTTAAAAAAATTGCAACACTAATAATATACTTTTTTTTATTACTTGTTATAATTATGCAATAAAAATATTTCATTGAAAGCGAAAAAGTTGGTTAACAAATCTTAGAATGAAAAATAAAAAACGATTGAAATCGTGTACCCCATAAAAATTGTAAAAAGAAATTCTCATTATACTAGAATAATATGTATTTAAAAAAATATTATTACTATACTTATTTTGATAAAAATATTATTAAGTCTATATTAAAATTATAAAAGAGCATATACATAAAATAGTTATATTTTATTAATTTTTAATATTTTATAATCTTTTGCTATATAAGTAAAGAAGATACTAAAAAGTTTATTTTATTATCTATTTTATTTCGTTGACTGATGTTCTAGAAATTAGTATTTTAATTATTTGATATTTCAATTTCTTTTTTATTTATATTTATTTTGTTGTCACATGTGAATGCAAATTATTTTACTTTTTATTCATTTATTTCTATTATATATTACAATATATAAGAACAAAAGATATTAAGAAATTTATTTCTTATTCATTTTATTTTGTTGACAAATATCTAAAAGTTAGTTTTTTAATTATTTCACATTTTTAATTTTTTTATTTATATTTATATTTATTTTATTTTCACACGTGTGTAGAAGTTATTTTATATTTTATCCATTTATTTATATTATAATATAAAGATATACTAGAAAATTTGCTTTACTACACATCGTATTTAGTTGATAAGTGTTTTAAAAATTAGTATCTTAATCGTTTTACATTTTTAATGTATTATTTATTTATATTGATTTTGATGTCACATATGCATGAAGTTATTTTACCTGTTTTATTTATTTGTTTTATTTATATTTATTTTGTTGTCACGTATTTATAAAATTTATTATACTCTTTTATCCATTTAATTTATTTTTAAACTAATTTGCCTATACTACTTTTTTTATTCTTAATTTTATTCTTTTATAACTTCTAATTAATTGGTTATTTAATAAATTATTCAAGAATAGCTTAGATTTAAATTATAACTTTTCACTACTATTTTTTTCAACTTCAATTTTATCTTTTTATGATTTACACTACCATATAAAAAATTGTCTCTCTAAAAATTATTTTATTATTTTATCCAATAAATTTGTTTTTAATCTGATTTACGGTAAATATAGCAATATATCTCCACTCTAACTTTCAATATATAGTAAATTATGACTTTAGTTCTTAAATAGAATTATTATTTTCACAAATTTAAAATCTTTATATCAATTTCTAAAATGTCAATTTTGAAATTATTTTTTTAATCAATTTAATTCATGATATGTATTTCTAAAACTTCTATTATTATAATATAAGAAAAGAAGATATTAAGAAATGTATTTTAATACCCATTTTATTTTATTGTAAGGTGTTCTAAAATTTAATCTTTTAATTATTTGACATTTTTTATTTTTTTATTTGTATTTATTTTATTGTCACGTGTGTATTGAGGTTATTTTACTTTTTTATAATTTTATTTTATTTTTTTATTTATATTTATTTTATTGTCACATGTTCATAAGATTTATTTTATTTTATTATCTATTATAATATAAGAAAAGAAGATACTAAAAATTTATTTTATTACTTATTTTATTTTCTTAGCAAGTGTCCAAAAAATTACTCTTTTAGTCATTTGACATTTTTAATTTTTTTTTTATTTATATTTATTTTGTTGTCCATGTGCATGAAAGTTATTTTACTTTTTATCCATTTATTTCTATTAAAATATAAAAAAAAAATACTAGAAAATTTGCTTTATTGGCCGTTTTATTTTGTTGACAATATTCTTAAAAATTAGTTTCTTAGTCATTTGATCTTTTAATTTCTTTTTTATTTATATTTATTCTGTTGTCACACCTTACATGAAAGTTATCTTACTTTTCTTATTAATTTATTTTATCTTTTTAATTTTTTAATTTATGTTTATTTTGGTGTCACATGTGCATAGAATTAATTTTATTTTTAAAACTAATTTGCTTATAATATTATTTTTATTCTTAATTTTATTCTTGTATAACTTCTAATGAATTTGTCATTTGATAAATTATTAAAGAATAGCTTTTATTTAAATAAAATTCTTATACCATCTTTTTCATTTTTTTATTTTATCTTTTTATTATAATATAAGAAAAGAAAGATACTGAGAAATCTACTTTATTATTATTATTCTTTTGTTGTCAGGTGTCCTAAAACACTACTAGAAATTTTCATATTACATGAGATTTTTCTTTCAAATTTATTAAAAAAGTTTGCAAGAAAATAGTGCTTTTTGCTATTCTTTCTAAGAAACTTAATTGGTAGGTAATTCCTTGTAAATAATTATTTCCTACAAAATTATAAAATTCGTAAATATTTCCTACAAAATATTTTAAAAAAATTGGTAGTAATTTCTTGCAAATTTATTTTCATAACAAAATTTATAAGTATTTCCTACAAAATAAAATTGGCAGAAAATATTAAATTTTTTTAGCAGTAAAAGTTAGTCTTTTTATCATTGAAAATTTTTAATTTGTTTTTTATTTATATTTATTTTGTTGCCACATGTGGATAGAAATTATTTTACTTTTTTACCATTTATTTCTATTATAATATAAAAAAAAGATATTAGGAAATTTTCTTTATTATCATTTTTATTTCGTTGACAAGTGTTCTAAAAGTTTGTTTTTTAGTCATTTAATATTTTTAATTTCCTTTTTATTTATATTTATTTTGTTGTCACATGTGCATAGAAGTTATTTTATTTTTTTGTGAATTTATTTTATTTTTCAATTTTTTTTATTTATATTTATTATGCCGCTACATGTGCACAAGATTTATTATGTATTACAATATAAGAAAAGAAGCGACTAAGAATTTTTGTTTTATTATCCACTTTATTTTGTTGATGTAATAGTGAGTTACTTTAATTTCTTTTGTATTTATATTTATTTTACTGGCACAATTTACATGAAAGTTATTTTGCTTTTCTTATCATTTATTTTATTTTTTATTTTTTTTTATTTATGTTTATTTTGCTGCCACAAATAGGTGCATTAAATTTATTTTATTTTAAAACTAATTATCCTATACTATTTTTTTATTTTTTATTTTATCTTTTATAACTTCTAATTAATTGGTCTTATAATAAACTAGCGTATACACAGGCGTTGTGTGTATGTATTTTTTAAATATTCATGATTTTATATTAATATAATGTTTTTAAGTTAATATATAAAATAAAATTATATTTATTAGAAATAAAGTGAAATATATAAGAAAAGATGAGAGAATAATTGTTGATACAGATAGGCACTGTCGCGCCTTTGTGTACGCATTTTTTAAATATACGTGATATTATATTAGTAGCTGATGATAATGTAATTTTATGAAGTTAATATATAAAATAAAATTATATTTATTAAAAATAAAGTGAAATATATTATAAAAGATGAGAGAATAACCGTTGATAAATAGAGAAAAAGAGAATAGCATAGATATGTGATTTTATAAACATATTTGTAGAAGTAACGGTCAATTTTTAAAAATTTAATAAATAATTATATTTTAAAGGGTAAAATTTATATTTTAAAATGTAGACACAAAAGAGAGAAACTTCTTTATATATTGTTATAGATTATTAAAGAATAGCTTATATTCACATTATAAATTTTATATTATTTTTTTCATTTTTTCATTTTATGTTTTTATGATTTACACTGCTTTATAAAAATTGTCTCTCTAAAACAAGTCATTACATGCATTAATTAGAAAAGTTTAAAAATACGCATTAGGTGAGTCTATTCATACACTAATTAAATGAGTCTTGCAACACATTAGATGAATTTTTTCATACTTTGATTAAATGAGTCTAACAATATACATTAGAATAGTTTGTTTACAGACATATTATATGAATCTATTAATATACATGAGATATTCTATATGTAAGACCCCCTTTTTTATTTAAAAAGGCTTTGGGTCTAGCCTTAATAGAGGGCCCAAGGTCAACCCACTAGGGACCTCTAGAACCCCCATTTCCAGCCACTAACTCTCATTTTTGTCTCCTTTCCAAAAATAGTCCACCTCTTTTCTCCCTTGTCTGAAACAGAAGCTTTGCTAGGGTACAACAAGATCCTCCCTTGAGCTTACTGAATGTTATCCTCCGTGTAAGTAGAATTCTAAACTCATGCTCCCTTTCGTTTCTTTTCTTTTGGGGCTTGTTCTTGGGTTAGCATCTGTCAAGGTAAGGGAAGCTAAAACTCCTTCTTTTTCTTTGAAATGGATTTTACTTATTTTCGTTCTGGAATGTGCTGAGTATGTTTGATTGATGATTGCATTGAATGGGGATGAATTTCATGTTTGGGTATCTATGGGTTAGAGAATTTTAGGTAGTTTAGAATGCAATTGGAATAAGAGATATTGATTGTTGCATTTGTTCAGTTTGGTATCATCTATAAACCACTTTGAAATGAGTTTGAGAAGATAAAAGTGCAAGATACCAAATTGTGCAGTGGGACAAGTCAAAATCTCACAACCAAGAAGCATATGGTGTGGTGCTACTCATTTTCCTACACTGCACACTTTTCGTAAAATGAAGGTTCCTACTTTTTTACCGTTGGATCGAGCTGAAATTTTAACAGCTGATCCTAGACACATAGTTCTTGACTTTGACCGATTGGATCTTGAATCAGAGGTCTGTGGTGAGAGCAGTTTTTATCGCAAGGTCCCTGTAGTTTTAGTTGTTGACAACATTGACCTTTGTTGCTTTTTGGTGCATAACTTTCTCTATTCAATCATCTTTAATTTGAATGTAAATACAAATTTTTTAGAGCTTTATACAAGCTGCAGTTTTGTTTCTAAAATCACAAATTGTTTGCATAATGTGTTTAATTTGGATTGGATAAAAATTATAAGAATTAGTTATTTTCCAAGAGAGACATATGTTGTATGGTTTTTAATATGTGTTTTCAAATGCTTGTGTGAGAATATAGGATATTCCATGGGAAAATCCTATTTGATTTAATTAGTTGTGTGTTCATTGATGTAAGGAGTCAGTACTGAGGTTTATCCTGACACTCTAATGCTCATTCAAGACTCATGTAGAGTGGAATGAGTCATGTGGTGAGAGAGACAGGAGGTCCTTTCTTTAAGAACAACCCCAGGGTTCTTATGATGGTTAAAGGGACTAACCTTGTGTGGTAGGGTGAAACCCATTGAATGACTCTACAGGTAGAAGAGGCCACCACAAGGACAAAAATCACAAAGAATCATACATCAATGTCTAGATCCGGATAATTGAGTCTAGAGTGTCATTTTATGTGATGGGTTAGTTGATATTACTTAGCATTGTGTAATTGGTGCGTTGTTCTGCAATTATTTTCAGTGTTATATAT
>Ga0214544_1008368_pt1 | contig 17267 bp, 9 predicted proteins | sample CNSS3metaG_FD_160074 | JGI IMG/M metagenome (GOLD analysis project Ga0214544, IMG submission 160074) | Root nodule microbial communities from cowpea collected in UCLA plant growth center, Los Angeles, California, USA - CNSS3 | ecosystem: Host-associated > Plants > Roots > Nodule | place: USA...
AATATATTTTAGAAATTTATAAAATATATAAATATATATATATATATATATATATATATATATAAATATATATATATATATATATATATATATTTATTGTTTTATAAGTAAAATACTAGTTTTAGAATAGAAGGCTAATGTTTGGAAAAGGAGTGGATAGAAAGAAAACTACCGGAGGATCTTAAAGAAAATATAATTTTTTTGGGTAATAACTAATTTCTTTTTTGAAACGTGATTCATTTCATTTTGATGTACATTTCCAATTACCGTATTGAATATCAACTAAAACGAATTATGTGATCATATTTAAAGTTAATATCTTCTACTTGTGTAATTAATCTTCTCAATATATAGTTTAAAAAAGTGTATTCTTAAATTGTTTGTTTAAGCTAGTATTCTTAAACTTGATATCTTTAAATATCAATATTTTTTTTTAAAAATGTTAATAGTTAGAAGTAATATTTTATCATGATTTAAATCCTATACATCGTTTAATAAGCAAACACGATTATTTATAGGAAATTTTAATTATACAAGAGAAACATTTATTTTATATAATATAAAAAGCTAACTAGGTAACAATAAAAGCTATGACAAAGTTCCATGACAATTTTAAATGAAAAAAAAAAAAATAAACAGGGAACCCCGTCCATATTCATTCACCAAGAATAACCTCCAAAGTTATTACAAAAGTATGAAGGTAAACATTTACAATTTCAGAAACACTATAATTCTAATTCCAAAATACTTTTTTTTTACAAAATAGACCTTATAAAACTTTTAAATTTAAGAAAGTAACTTCTAATTTTGATTACAATTCTATTTACTAAACTATTGAAACCCTAATCCCTTAGGGTTTCTCCCTTTTCCCTTAGTTTTGATTACTGATTAAATCAATAATCTAGGGTTAGTCGTTTCCTCTTTTTTCCCTTTTCTATAAAAACCCCTTTGGGTTTTTCCCCTTTACTATAACACTTTTCAACAATATAGAAACATAATAAAGTTTTCGTTTTTCTCACCTTGCCTTGCGTCTTCTCTCCCGGCATTCCACGATGTTTTGCTTCTGTCCTGGAGTTTCTCTCCTCCTGTGACAACACCTTCTCCTTCTCTCTTTCCCCTTTCTCTTCTGTAGCCATGAAACCCTCTTCCTCTCGCAAAGCTATGAGAAGAAGAGTGTGTTTGGTACTTCAATATGGTACCAGAGCAGGTTCTTGAACCTGCTACGCTTCCGCAAACCTCTACATTCTACCAAGAAAGTGTTTCTTGGCATATTTTTGAAGAATCATGGATGAAAAACCAGAAACAAAACCAGAAAACATCAGCCAGAAGGCCAACAGCTCCGATCTTGACCAATCCCTCATACCCACCAGCCCATTCTATCTGCATCCTGGGGAAAATCCAGGTTTGGTTCTAGTTTCTAATGTTCTAAATGACACTAACTATGTTTCTTGGAGCAGGAACATGCAACGTGCCTTGCTCTCCAAGAACAAGCTAAAATTCGTTAATGGCAACATTATAACTCTCCTTCCCACTGATCCAAATTATGAAGCCTGGGAAAGATGCAATGTAATGATTCTCTCATGGATTATGAGAGCCCTTGCACCAGATATTGCATAAAGCGTGATGTATATAGATTCTGCCGAGGAATTATGGAACGAATTGAAAGAAAGATTCTCTCAAGGAGGTTACTTTCAAATTTCAGATCTGCTGCAAGAGATTCACTCTATTAGATAGGGAGATAGAAACATAAGTCAATTCTTTACAGAATTAAAGAAATTGTGGGAGGAGTTGGATTTCTTGAGACCAGTGCCCAATTGCACCTGTGGGAGACCTTGTGATTGTGACCTTACCAAGGTTTTCTTGAGACAAAGGGAAACTGAACATGTTATTTTTTTCTTAAAGGGATTGAATGATAACTACAACAGTGTTAGAACTCAAATTTTACTGATGGAACCCCTACCTAGCATCAACAAAGTCTTTTCTCTTATCATGCAACAAGAAAGGAAGAGCAATGGTTCTAGAATTGTGACCAATGAGAACAAAATCTTGATGAATACTGCTGACAGAAATTATAGAATCCAAGAATAAGGTTCTTGGAGGGGTCAGGGAAGAGGCAATGGATCTCGAACACAAGGAAGAGGCAGAGGCAGAAATCCTAATCAAGGAAAGCAATGTACCTACTGCCACAAGATGAACCAGACTGCAGAGGAATGCTATTCAAAGCATGGGTATCCTCCTTGGTATAAATAAAGAACAGAACAGGACAAAAACTCTTCCAATAATAAATCTGCAAGCACATAGCAGATGTGCAACCTTAATGTTAGTTCTGAGTCTCAAAAGTCTGCTGATCATGCCCCAGATGAAGGTACTGTCAACGCTTCCCTTAGTGCTAAACAGATACAAAGGCTGCTGAAACTTTTGGATGACAAAGATGAGTCAAAACACACTATTAGTCACATCCAAAGCTTAAAAAATAATGCGTCAACCCACAAACATCAACAAGGTAAACTCTGGATTCTTGATACAGGGGCCACTAACCATGTAACCTATGACCTAAATTAACTTTCTATTTTCTATAGAATCAAGCCCATTACTGTGAAATTACCTAACAATTCCACTGTTGTTGCCGAGTTTGCTAGAACTAAGAATTTTTCAGATTCTTTAGTTCTTTTTAATGTTCTTTACATCCCTGAATTTTCTTTCAATCTAATATATGTTCAAACTCTCATTAAGGATTTGAATTGCAAATTAACTTTTTCTTGTGAGCACTGTCAAATACAGGAGAACCATTCATCCAAGATGATTGGGCATGCTAGCAGTTTAGATGGGCTTTACTACCTTGATGAAAATACCTCCACTCTACAAGATCATGCCTTCGTTAATACTATTGTGAATTACTCTAAGAAAAATACCAATGTTTGGCACTACAGGCTGGGACATCCTTGTAATAATGTTATAAAACAGATCTGTAGAATTTTTCCTTATACTCATAATTCTGTACAAACATATGTGATATTTGCCATTATTCTAAGCAACACAAACTGCCTTTCCCCAATAGTAGTACTAATTTTGATGATTGTTTTGATTTAATACATGTTGACATATGGGGACCCATTTCTATTCCTTCCATACATGGACACAAATATTTTCTTACTGTGGTTGATGATTACTCTAAAAATACTTGGATTTTTCTCATGCATTCTAAAGGTGAAACTAGAAATCTTTTGTTAAATTTCGTCATCTATATCAAAAATCAGTTGAAGAAGGATATTAAGGTCATAAGATCTCATAATGGTCCAGAATTTGAGTATATTGATCTCTATAACAAATATGACATTATTCATCAAAAGAGTTGTGTGGGAACTCCACAACAAAACTCTGTCGTCGAAAGAAAACACCAGCATGTTTTAAATGTTACTAGAAGTTTACTTTTTCAATCCAATTTACCTAAAAGCTACTGGTCTTATGCTGTTAACCATGTTGTTCACCTAATAAACAGAATGCCTTCTGCTATTTTAAAGGATAAATCTCCTTATGGAATGCTTTACCAGAAACCTCCTACCTATCTTGATTTAAAAACCTTTGGTTGTTTAAGTTTTGCCTATACTTTTGATGTTAACAGAAGTAAACTTGATCCTAGGGCAAGGAAGTGTGTTTTTATTGGGTTCAAAAATGGAATAAAAGGGTATATTCTTCTTGATTTAAAAACTAGAGAGATTTTTATAAGTAGAAATGTTCTGTTCTATGAAACTATCTTTCCTTGCAGCTCTATGGATAATGACACTACTGAGAATACTATACCTCAAGATCTAAATTTCTTGAATGATTCCCGAATTAATACCAGGGAAGACCGTGTCTATCTTAACAATCCTACAGAAGAAAATCAAGATGATGATGAAAGCATTATTGATGTTGATGAAGACAAGATTATTAATGATTCTAATCAGGGACAAACTGAACCTGGGACAAACTGAACCTGCACAGATTGAGAACCAATTTGCTCATGATTAGGACAATCAAAATAACAGCACAACCTATCAACAGAATGAGACAGAAGAAGATATTCAGAATCTGAGAAGATCCACAAGGAACATAAAGCTTCCTCAATACCTAAAAGATTACCAAGTTAATGGTTCCTTTCTTATTAATAATTCCTGCCAATCTAAACATACCAGTCAACTTAAAAACAACTATAAAATTGCTTATCCTATTAATTCTGTTGTATCTTATAATGGTTTGTCTAAGGAACATCTCAACTACACTCTTGCTATCACTGCCAATCATGAACCGCAGTCTTATACAGAAGCCAGTAAAATTACTGAATGGATGGATGCCATGAACAGAGAAATACAAGCTTTGGAGAACAACAAGACTTGGTATCTCACTGATCTCCCTGATGGAAAAAGGCCCATAGGGTGCAAATGGGTTTTCAAGACCAAATATAATGCAGATGGAACTATAGAAAAGCACAAGGCTAGATTGGTTGCAAAAGGATATTCTCAACTTGAAGGAGTGGACTACTTTGACACTTTCTCTCTTATGGCTAAGCTCACGACTGTGAGGATCATTCTAGCACTTGCTGCTACAAGGGACTGGTACATATATCAACTTGATGTTGATAATGCCTTCTTGCATGGTAACTTAAATGAGGAGGTCTACATGACACCTCCACCAGGACTAAAACTTACCAAACAAGGTCAAGTTTGTCGCCTAACCAAGTCCTTGTATGGCCTCAAGCAAGCTAGTCGACAATGGTTTGGTAAGTTGTCTTCTTTTCTCTTAAATCTTGGTTTTGTTCAATCTAATTCTGATTATTCCCTTTTTACATATAAAACCACTAGTACTTTCACTGCTCTACTTGTGTATGTAGATGACATTATTCTAGCAGGGGACTCTATGGATATCATCAATAAAACCAAGAGTATGTTGCATCAAACTTTTAAAATCAAGGATTTGGGCAAACTGAAATACTTTCTGAGTTTTGAAATATCAAGAACTAAAAAAGGGATCCATATGTGCCAAAGGACATACACCTTGGACATATTAAATGAAACAGGAATGGTCAACAACAAACCTTGCCAAACTCCCCTCATGAGTGACATAAAACCTCTCTTTGACACCAACAAGCCCCCATGCAATGCTGACTCCTACAGACGGTTGATAGGGAAACTCCTTTACCTCACCAATTCTGGACCTGATATCAACTACTCAGTGCATCTCCTTAGTCAATTTGTTTAGACACCCACTACTTATCATCACCAAGCTACTCAACATATCCTAAGATACATTAATGTTGATCTTGGTCGTGGACTATTTTTTCCTAAAGAGAATGACCTACAAATTAAGGGTTTCAGTGACTCTGACTGGGCCACTTACCCTGAAACCAGGCGCAACATCACTGGTTAGTGTGTTTTCTTAGGGAATTCGCTCATATCCTGGAAGTCAAAGAAGCAGAACATTGTTTCCAGATCATCCTCTGAAGCCGAGTACAGGGCCCTAGCCACCACTTCTTGTGAAATCCAATGGATCAATTATATCCTTCGTGATCTTTGCACTCAGCTTCATCCACCACCAGTTTTCTACTACGATAATCAGTTAGCTCGACATATCGCTCAAAACCTTTCATTCCACGAGCGAACGAAACATATCGACATCGACTATCATGTGGTTCGTGAACGGCTACAGAACAAACTCTTTTGTCTTCTTCCCATCTGCTCCGAAGACCAGCTCGCCGACGTCTTCATGAAAGCTCTCCACCGCACCAACTTCAAGCTCAAAGTTCACAAGCTTGGGATGCTGAGCATTCACCATCCAGCTTGAGGGGAGGATATTGAAACCCTAACCCCTTAGGGTTTCTCCCTTTTCCCTTAGTTTTGATTACTGATTAAATTAGTAATCTAGGGTTAGTTGTTTCCCATTTTTTCCCTTTTCTATAAAAACCCCTTTGGGTTTTTCCCCTTTACCGTAACACTTTTCAACAATACATAAACATAATAAAGTTTTCATTTTTCTCACCTTGCCTTACGTCTTCTCTCCCAACGCTACACGATGTTTTGCTTCTGTCTTAGAGTTTCTCTCCTCCTGTGACAACACCTTCTCCTTCTCTCTTTCGCCTTTCTCTTCTGCAGCCATGAAACCCTCTTCCTCTCGCGAAGCTATGAGAAGAAGAGTGTGTTTGGTACGTCAATATAAACTAAGACTATCTGATATATGATACATAGACATCATATGAAAAGGAAAAAAATCGTCAATAATATATACAATTCCTTGTGCCATGTACTTGTAAACAGAACATTCAACTGAAAAATAAAAATAAAAAGATATCTAGAATGTAATTTTTCAAAGTTAACATCTAAATAACTATATAATAACATGATAAATGTTTTATTGTCTAATTTGGCAATGCAACTACATTTATTGGTTCATGTGGAAAGTGTAAATAATTTCTTTTTATCATGCACTTACAAACAAGACATTCAACTGAAAAATAAGAAAATATATCAAAAATGTAATTTCCCAAAAGTTAACATCTAAACATTGTCGAATACGACAATGTAACGACATTTACTGGTTCATGAAAACGATAAACAATGAGTTTGTTCAGTATTACATAAATGGTAGCAACATGTACTACTTCATACACAACAACATATGAATTGGCACAAATAATGAATTGTGTTTCTAATTTTTGTTTTTATGCAATAGTCAATGCTTTTGATCTGTACATCAGACAAACATTTTTCTCATGTAACCATCTCCTTACACAATTTGCATGGTATTCGTGTTCACATTGAAGAATTCCAAACTCTTCTTTGTTCTTATATTCATCTGGTGAAATCATGCATAAACATTTCAATTAATAAGAGAAAAAGTAAAACATATTTCTAATACAATAGTTGATGCTTTCGATTTACACAAGGGACAAACGGAAAGAGTAAAACATATTTCTACTACGTTAAACTTGAATGAATAACCTCAATCAAGTACATAAAAAAGACAAATCAACTAGTACCTTATAAAATATTTATGTTGCTATATTTGATAGCTGACATATTATGAAAATATTATATTCTTGTTCTTCAGAACTTGACCCCTCCAACTCATTAGGTAATAAATAAGTTTTTGTTTGCAATTGTCTTGTAATAATGTCTTCTAACAAAACCTTATCTACTTTGCACAATCCATTCACCTAATTCAAGAAGCTCTTGTTGTCCAATTTCCAAGACTTAAGCAAAGTAAAGTTTTTGATAATCAGTAAGGTTTTACCATTCATAGGAAAATGCATAATATACTTACCTCATATGACATGTGGTCAATGTCCAAGCGCATATCACTATAAGGGTCGATCATTGAAGGAACCTCCTACGACAGGAAAAGACAATAACATATGAGAAAGTAGCCTTTTAAGAACCATAAAGTAGCAAAAGTAAAGAGAATGACATATTACATAATCTTGAAAAAAAGCCTCAGAAGAAAGATTATGCATGTTGCCTGCAAATGGTGCATGTTACCTGCTTGAAGGATTTGTTGGAACTCTATAGGCTCACTATACCATTTTTCACTTTAGACTACACAAAACTTGCCAACACATGTAAAAGTGTTGCGTAATCATATAAAAGACAACATTTTTATAGGTGTAATTTAAAAATGACTAAAGACCACACTTTTTTATAAACGTGATTTAAAGATTACCAAAAACTCCGTATTATAAAGTGTTTATTTATACCACACTTTTTTAAGTGTTACCACTAAAATGTGTGGCTAAAATGAAAAAAAAAAGTGACCTTTTTACAAGTAACATAAACATAATTGCAAAAAAATATTTAAAATCTTAAACACATTCAGTAAAAACAGCTTACTAGCCAATTCATGTTTTCACTTTTCCCCTCAACACTTTTTACCTTCCCCCTTCTTTCACATTTCACCTTTTCACACATTTCACTAGCCAATAAAAATTCACTTTCTCATTTTCACTTCGCCACTTCTCTCTTTCTCGACATTCACTTCACAACTTTTGTTCCTCACAACAACGTCAATTCGTGAACGTCTCCTCCTAATGCATCTCCTGCGAATGCCTTACTTAGATGCGTCCCTATGTCTCGTATGTTCATGTTGGAATACTAATTTAGGGTTTTAACGGTGAAATTAGGATAATAATTGGTTTTACTACAAAAACGGGTTTGATAGTGTTTATGTATTTCCTTTGTCATGTGGTACTGTGATTAGTGCAACAAAGGGTGGAAAAGGTGAGTAGTGACATTTAAGGTGATGGCAGTTTCGTTGGCTCTGTTTCATATGTAAAGTGAAGGGACACGAGTTTTACTGTAACGTGCTTTTTGATTCCTTTATCGTGAAAAATAAAAATAGGTTTGGGGACCGTGGATTTGGGGGAAGGATCGGGGCTGGATTGAGAAATTCATTTTCAATTTGTTATTCAACTACGAAAGAAAAAAAAAAATCCAACTACATAAACACATTTTGAAATTCTCTAAATAGGTTCTACCCAAAAGTAAAATTATCTTTTCATAGAACTTTCCCTCAGCTTGGATTATTTTTGGAACATAGCATCATCCCAAACTCATTTTCTCCGAGTTACTTTCTCCAATTTTCCTAATCTATCCTAGTTTTCAATTTGTGAGATATTAAAAATCAAAAAAATATAATTGTTTCCCTTTTTTCTTCCATCGAAAAAGTACACTTACAAAACTTTCCCTTATCACTTTTACTGATTTTAGAACTTGTTTTTACACCGATTTATAGTTATATTATGCCATTGGTCTTCACAAGGTATACATTATCATCTCCTGTAAACAATATTCTAAGAGACTTCAAAAATAATCATAAAGAATAACTAATCTTTAAGTAAGTACAACCAGTTTTATTATATACAAAAAATCCATTTCACACCTACATCACGCTTAGTATTCCAATAAATACAAGTTAATGTATGCATCACGCTTAGTATTCCAATAAATACAAGTTAATGTATACATCACACTTAGTATTCCAATAAATATAAGTTAATGTATATATAGCAACCTAAACAAAGATTATAAAAAGTCAAATCCTAGGTATTTGGGAGGGTGTTATCCAACATAACATTAATACGTTGTATTTCATATATACATTAAAAGTGGTGCAGTACACTTTATTACTTTGTTTGGTATGATATGTATGAAGAAATCTATTTAAAGAAGTGGATTAGAAGACTTTGATTAGATTACTAGAGTTAATTTATAAAAAAATATGAATAAAAAAATCATATAATTTTTGGAGAACTCACTAAATTTATATAATTGCACCATGTATATTCATTAATTGAGATAATCTACTGTTTTTTTTAATTGCATTTTACTTATCTAATAACAAGTAACCACCTAAACTGATATGTTGGTTAATTTATTCATTTGATGTTAATTTTGATTTATTTATTAGTGTTTATAATATTATTTTTTAATTGAATTGTTAAGATTATTTTTTTAATGGTGTAAATTATTTTTCGTGTGATAGTTAACATTTTCAATTGATCTCTACCTTAGTTATACTTTGTATTACTCTTTGTCAATAATTTATTAAAGGTTAAATTACTCTTTTGGTCCCTCTATTTGTCAAGTAATATCCAGTTTGGTCCTCAAGATTTATTTTATCTCAATTTGGTTCTCAATTTCTTAAAAATGATTCAATTTGCTCTTTGCCATTAATTTTTATCAAACGGTGTTAAAGTCAACACCACGTGTCAATTTATGTTTTTTTTACATGTGTCACTCCACATTTGTGTCACATGTCAAAATTATTCAATTTGGTCCCTATTTTTGTTTTTAGTTTCAATTTAGTACCAACTTTTTGTAAAAATGAAGCAATATTGTCCCTCTTTAAATTGATATTCAATTTAGTTTTTGTATAAATCTTATGATGATATTCTTACTAAAATTGAAATTTTTATTAAATATTTGTAGAAATATTTTTAAACAAGTTTTTTTTTAGTTTTATTATTAAATAAAGTTAAACGCCAAACTTAATTTCAACAATTAACAATTTTGTCATCATATATAAAGACATCAAGTGTATCATATTATACAAACTTAGTGAAGATTAAAAATCAAATAACTTGTCACACATAAGTTTACGAACTAAATTTCAAGTTTAAAACAAAACCAAAGTTTAATTTTTTGTATATAATTTAAAGTTAATTTAAAATATTTCTAGAAATATTTAATAAAAACGTTAATTTTAGTAAGAATATCACCATAAGATTTATAAAAATGTAAATTGAGTATCAACTTAAGGAGGGATAATATTGTTTCATTTAAAAAAAAAATAGGACTAAATTGAAACTAAAAACAAATATAGGAACCAAATTGAATCATTTTGACACATGACACAACTGTAGAGTGACACATGTAAAAAATCAAAAAAATTAAAAAAAAAATTAAAAAACCTGAAATGGACATGTGGCATTGACTTTAACATCGTTTGATCAAACTAATGGTAAAGACTAAATTGAATCATTTTTAAGAAAATAAGGACCAAATTGAGACAAAAAAAAAACTTTGAGAACTAAATTGATATTACTTGACAAATAGAATGATCAAAAGAGTAATTTAACCTTTATTAAATTATGTATTTCTTACTTGTTCATTAGTTCTTTTAGTGACCTAGTTTGTTCCCTAAGTCTGCAGATTTTATTTAGACTACCAATCTCAACATCCAACGCAATCCAGGTATAACATTCAAACATTGGTTTTTATCATGAATTGTTAGAACTAATAAGTTGCTTGAAAAAAAAAAGGTTATTTTAACTTTGCCAATATCACCACTTTCATACTTTTATATCAATTTTACCAAGTTTGTAATTTTAATGGGTGGTGTACTTTTTAACATTGACAGCGACGTACTCTTGGGTGGTGCTTTATTGTTCCTCTACACCCTGATCTCAAAGGTTTTAAGGCAAGGAAAATTAAATTTGCCATTTATTCTAAGATAAGGTATGTTAAATGTATTTAAGATGTTATTCACAATAATGTATGTTTATGCCTTTAATATATAAAACTTTTTATGAATGATAGTTTATTATTACAAGTCATAATACAAGCATCTATAAACCCTTCAACATTGATTGAAGAATAGGGACATTCACATAAATATTGAGTACTTTTTGTGTGGTTAGATGTTAATATGATTCATTATATATCCTTTTTTTATTTTATTAAAGTTGATGGATAAAGAGTGGTCTAAACATCCAATGTTTAGTAGAGAGTATATCAATGACAGAGTCTTTTTTAGATTTTGCTTACAATAAAGGAGGAGTTGTGGGACAATAGATTTTATGGCCTTGTGCAAGTTGTAAAAATTGTTGTTGGGTAAGAAGCCATGTGGTGTATGATCATTTAATAGCCTTTGGATTTTTAGAAGGATACAACATTTGGGTTCACCATGGAGAAGAAATATCTTCACCATCAACACATGATGATGATATTGAACATAACGAAGATGTAGAAGATGATACTAGTGGCTTATTATAGGACACATTTAGAAATGTTGTGGAAGCAAAAGTAAGTAGAAAGGGTCCAAATGGTGAAGCTAAAAAGTTCAACAATTTGATTCATGAGGCAAATCAAGAACTCCACCCTGGATGTGAAAGTTTTTAAACTTTTGTGATTCAATTGTATTTATTGAAGTGTCTTCATGGATGGAGTAATGCTTTGTTCACCGAGCTTTTACAATGGCCGAAAGAAGTCATGCCTAACTTGAATATTCCTCAGTCTTTTCACAAAACAAAGACCATGATCAGTGATTTAGGCCTTGACTATAAGAAGATTCATGCATGTCCCAAAGATTGCATGTTATTTTGGAAAGAGAATAGCAAACTTGATTTCTGCAAAATTTATAAATCTTCACGATGGAAGCAATTTCATGAAGTCAATTCTGAGTTCGAGGAACCTAAATAAAAGCATAAAGTTCCTATGAAAGTTTTGTGGCGTTTTCCATTGATTCCTAGACTTCAAAGACTATTTATGTGTTCAAAGACTATTGAGTCAATGAGATGGCATGATGAAGAACGATCAAAGAGGCGGAACTTGGACTAAAAATGTAGGGGGGTCAAATTAGATTTGTTATATATAATTTTTCTTTAGAAGAAAAACTCTTCATTTTTTCTCTTCATTTCCTCTCCTTAAAACAAACACACATAATAGTAGAATTCAAAAAAATATTACTATCATTCGCTATTATATCATGCTATTATATCATTATACCAAACCATGAATACCATTTTAGATAAGTCATTCGTATCTCATCAATTTGATTTTTGAGAACTTTAGAGATTTGTTCTTATTAAATTTCTCAAGTTTAGTTAACGTAAATGCATTTTTTTCATCTTTATTAAAACCTTCCTCTTTGAAAAAAAGGAATCAATTTACTTTTTATCATAATCTTTCTAATATAAATTTATCACCACTCGTCTATTTAGAAAAAATAAAATTTATATTCACAAATCACAATTATCACAATGTAAAACATAACAAAACTCATACTACTTTAATTAAATAAGCAATATTGTATAAATTCAAAACTTAAAAAAAATTACCATAGGTAACGATATAATAAGATACTAACCTTAATCTGTGAGAGATCATGCAAGAATTTATATCTATCTCTCTTCACACACTTTCATGATAATTTACATGGTAGAAAGATTTTATAATCAGAAAAAAAAACCTAATCTTTTTTTTAAATTAATATCTCCATAAAAAATTTTATTTATCTTTTATTATAATTTTCCATAATATAATCTTAATATAAATAATATATAATATAATTTTAAAAAATATATAAATATATGTAAAAAAAATTCAAAAAAAAGAAAAAATGGGGTAGCCGTGGCTCCCCTTGTCATTACCTAGTTCCGCCGAAGCTTATTTTCTGATACAAGAATTTAAGCTAAAAAAAGGTGTTGGATTAAGCTTATGAAAAGGCTGGTAACCATCCTGCAATTTCTTTAGCTATTTTCAAGGAATTTGTGATGAATCTTTCTGAAATAAGTTAAAAGGAGTCTATCTAGGAAGGTCACGAGTTTAACCAACCAAAATAAGCTAACGAAATAATGGCTAGCTAGTATTAAACCCTGGTGTTGATTACCTAAGCATGCCTTTTAATCTGTCTCGTTTTCATTTAACAATAATGTGTAAAAAAAGATATGCATTAGCAAGTATAAAGTTAAAAGACATTTTTGTAAGAAAATGACTATATATGAAGTTGAGCTAACTAATTAATGATTAGCTTCTTTTTTTTTTCCCTTCCTGTGCCTAAGTCATTAGTTTTGGATATTAGGTATTAATTGCTAATACATAAAATGAAATCATTTCAAATTAGCTTTATTTTCTTTCTAGGCTCGTGTTCCTAACACTTCATGCATTACTTCCATATATTCACAAAATCAGTTAGAATAGGATACAAGTAAGGTTTATTAAAAAGTTATTTTGAATAGTACTGTTAAAAAGTCATTCACTATTGAGCACCACGCTCTGTTTTGTGCCTCTTGAAATGGCTTATGGACCAGCAAACTATTTTTTAGGCTCTCCTTCCATAACATCATAAAAGCTTGAATGGATTGGGCAGCTTCTATGGAACTTTGGTTTGTTGGCCAATGGTTCCGTAATAAATTTTGAAAAAGATGTGAGTGAGATCTCATAAGTAAACTCAGCACAATGGCAAAAGCTGGATTTTATACTCTGTGTTCTACGATGGCAATCTAGGAACCCAATATATTGGGAACCCTCAAAACTTGCACAACTTTTTGGAAGAAGGCTCAAAGAATCTTTGAAAATCACATTCAATGTCTATTATTCTACCTACAAGCAAGAACTTCTTCAACAAGCAAATCATGTTATATGATGTTTGTTGAAATATAGGTGTAAATTTTGCACATTTATGGAATATAGATCGGTTTGTAACACTCTCTAAAATTAAGGGAATTAGAAGTTTATTAGATAGATTTGCTCCTAATTTAGAGTCTTTAATTTTGGATATTTATTTCCTTTTATCATGATTTTGTTTTTTTAAATACTTGTGTATTGTTTCTTTTTGTTATAAGAAAAGTAATTCAATAATTATTACTTACACAATTTTTCACAATGTCTTTTGTTGCTGGTGATTGTTATGCTATTGAAGAACTGCATATGTTTTTAGAAGTTGATTCTCTAGAAGAAATCAAGAAGTTGGACAAATTTTATATGATTATGATCCTTCGATGAAGTCAAATTTTGATCATATTAGGGATCAAATCTTAACTGGTCAAGAAATTCAACCATGGAAACTTTAACAACTTGACTTTTTCAGGCTTGAGATCTTAAAGGCAGTAAGTAATCTTCAAGAATCTACTATATCTTCAGCCATGTTATCTCCACGTTGAAAAGGTAAACATGGAATTAAAGGAGTAAGTGTTGGTAGAGGACATCCTAAATGTTTATACAGTAAAAGAAAGGGTCATAGCAACAATTGTCACTCACCGAAACATGTTGACAAAAACAAGAAGATGGACATCTTCCTCCAATAAGGAGTTTTGATGATGATGATGACTTATGAAGAAATATGGAAGACTTGATGAAGATGCATGGAAAAATGTTGAAGACTTAAAGGAATGTTTCGGTTCAAGAGATACATTGAAGACTTAGGGGTTTAGTTATTTAGGTCTTGTAATATATGTATGTTATTTAAAATAGTTAAATTAGTATGTCAAGAGTCAAAAGGCAAAACCCAAGTAGTAGAGCACCAAGAGAATTTTATTTATTTACAAAACTCACTGGAATAATCGATTATCTTAGTTAAAATTGATTTTTGAGAAAAACCTCTATGATAATTGATTATCACTGCTAATAATCGATTATCACCTATTGATAATAGATTATCCTGACTGATAATAGATTATCACAGCGAGAACAATGTTTAGAAAAGTTTCTGTCATAATTGATTATCACTTATGATTATCGATTATCTATGGCAGTTGTGACTTAACTTTTCATATTCTTAACCTAATTTCTAAATAGGATTCTATAAATAGAGTGGTAGGCTTTCATTATCAAATACATAAGTTAGAGAAGTCTGAGTACTTGAGAACTCTTTGTGGAAAGGCTTTGAAAAACCTAGTGTGGGTAGAGCGATAACTTTCATCGAGTGGGATCTTGAGTGATTGAGTGTTGTTGTTGTTGCTAGGAGAAGCCAATCATCCTTTGTGCGATTCAAAGGTGGTGTTCATTCCTTGTGTGAATCAAGAAAAGTGTTTTCACCCGTTGTGGATTTCAAGGGAAGTGTTTTCATCTCTTGTGTGATTCAAGAGAGGTGTTTTCTAGACCTAATCTTTCTTATCATTGATTGTAAGTTTGGTTTATTTTAGTGATTTAGTTAATATCGTTTTTGAGAGATTAAGAACTGGACGTAAGGTCTTTTGATCCGAACCAGTATAAATACTTTGTGCAATTTTCTCTTCTCTGCTCTCTTTATTTTGTTGTGTTTATTAAAATAAAGGAAAGAATTTTAATTGATTTTTGATATTAAAAGGGAAAATTTTAAGTATTAATTTTAATATTAAGAACCCAATTCACCCTCCTCTTGGTTTTTGTCCAAACGCTAATCATTCCGCTGCAAATTTTCAACAATTGGTATTAGAGTTTGCTTTGATAGTTTTTCAAATTTTTCAAAAATGGTTGGGCAAAACCAAACTTTTTCAAAAATAGACCTCCGCTTTTTGTTGGTGAAAATTACCCCTTCTAGAAAGTTAGGATGCAAATATTTTTGGAATCTGTTGATAGGGGTATTTGGTGTTAGTTTTGAAATGGTTGAAAAGCCAAGAAGGGGGGTTGAATTGGCTAGTTAAAAATTTAGGCTATCTTTGCAAGCTAAAAACCACCTTTAATTGAATCAAATAGATCACCAAGTTAGGATGCAAACAGGACTGAACTGTACACTTTCAATCGATCAAAAACAGAGTTAATCGATTAATTTTACTAAACAGATTCTATTCTGGTATAATCAACCGATTGAAACAGGAAAACAGTCGACTGAAATACTGGGAAAAATGCAGAAATGCGAATTTTAATTTTAAACCAGAGACAATGCTCAAGAGTAGAGATGTCAAAATGGGTTTCAACCCGTGAGCCAACCCGGCTCACCACGGGTTCGAGCCGGGTTGGGTTGAGAAAAATTCAACTTTTTCAAAAGTGGGTTGAACTCAACCCGACTCACTTAACCCACAGATTAAATGGGTTCGAGTCGGGTTGAAGGTGGGTTGGCTCACTTAACCCACCAATATTTTTTTACAATTTTTTTATAATTTTTTATAATTTTTTTTTAATTATTTTAATAATTATTTACTACTCCTATTATATTTGTTCACAATTTCATATTTTTAAATGCTAAAATGTTGCTTAATTATATTTGAATAGTTTGAATGTTTAATTAATTTGATTGTCGAGTTATATATGTTGATACTTTAATATTTAATTATAATCTTTATACTAAATTACTCAAGTAACAGTCTTATAAACAATTTTTTCTAAATTAGCATGAAAAAAATTGTATAGTTTTTTAATTTATATTTTGTTGAATAGCATGACAGAAAATTTGTAATATTAGCTATTCTTTCTTAGACTATATGGATACTTTCTTGAAAATAATTCTTCATATATTGGTGGTGAGCATGATCAAAATATTGGTTCTTGATTTTGCTATGATTGTTATCTCATGGGTTACTTAAAAATTTATTTAAATATTTGAATACTAATAAATAAATAAATAAATAATTTTTTTAGGTGGGTTGGTGAGCCAACCCACTTAACCCACCAACCCGTGGTGGGTTGAGCCGGGTTACAAAATTTCTGGCTCACCATAAAGTGAGTCGGGTTGGGTTCACTCATTTTCAACCCGGCTCATGGTGAGCCAACCCGTGTGAGCCGGGTTGGCTCACTTTGACATGTCTACTCAAGAGTGATCAAGAACAATTCCAAATGATTATACAAACATGCTCAATGCTGCAAATGCCATAGAAACATGCAAGAACATGAAAAAGATTATTAAAGCACAAGTTCTTGAAACTTTAAAATGAAAATGCAAAAGAGAAAGGTTAGAGAAGAGAGGACACCACGAGATTTTTATACTGGTTCACTCAAACCTAAGCTACATCCAGTTTGTCAAGGCAACCTTAGCTTGACTTTGCACTATTTCAAAAGTTTTACAAAGTATCCACCCTTACACTTCCAAAATATGCAAAAACA
>Ga0214544_1008371_pt1 | contig 17259 bp, 11 predicted proteins | sample CNSS3metaG_FD_160074 | JGI IMG/M metagenome (GOLD analysis project Ga0214544, IMG submission 160074) | Root nodule microbial communities from cowpea collected in UCLA plant growth center, Los Angeles, California, USA - CNSS3 | ecosystem: Host-associated > Plants > Roots > Nodule | place: USA...
AAAAAAAAAAAAAACAAAAATCTATATATATATATATATATATATATATATATATATATATATATATTTATAATTACTAAACATAATTAGTTTGAAATATTTATTTAACATATAATTTATTTGATAAAATATGTTTAAAGAATTAACATAATAAAATTTATATTAAGTGGGAGATTTAAACATTTATATAATTGAAAATTGATTTAAATATTTATAAATGTCAATTAAATGTGGATCTTCTTTTGTTGTGTTAGTCAAAAGGGTACTATCTCCTCAACCATAGATCATTTCACTGTGTTTTTCTATGCAAACTTAATTATAGTTTAACTAGATAATTTAATCTTATTCCATATTCTTCTCATTGCATGCAAGCACGTAAATTTAACTTTTGATCATTTGTGCATGTCGGAATTAGTTTTGTTTTTTTCTTAATCGTATATGATTTTTTGGTCTATGATAAACTTTCCATCTCTCATTTGTCTAATGATGTTCATTCAGTTATTACTAACTGCCAGCACCTCTCCTTTTAGGCTTTCTCGCCTTCCTGGTTTTGGAGTGTATATATATTTACGCTCTCTCCCTCTATCAGCATATACATACTTTTCATTCCCGCTTCTGTTTTTCCCTTTTACATCTTCTTGTAATCTCTTTCATTAATATAACAATACAAAGTTTCTTTTCTGTTTCTCTAATACAAACTCTGTTATGGTATCATTAGCCAGCAGATCCTTTTAAACCTTTTTTTTCTTGATCCTTTCTTGTTTTTCCTTCTTGCCTCTCCTCATGGCTGACGCATCCCAAGATCAATAAGCCCAATCACCACACAGTTACATGTATCTGCACCCCAATGAGAATCCCGCCACTGCCTTAGTTTCTCATGTTCTTGATGTTTCCAATTACCATTCTTGGAGTCGCAGTATGCTCACTGCACTCAACGCCAAAGACAAGATAGAGTTTATTCTTGGAACCGCTATTCAGCCTAACAAAACTGATTCTTCTTTTGCATCTTGGTACCGTTGTAATAGCATGGTTGTGTCATGGCTCGTCCATTCAATTTCTCCTTTCATTCGATAGAGTATTCTATGGATGGACCTCGCCTCTGCCATTTGGTCTGATCTGCACAATCGTTTTTCCCAAAGCGATCGTTCCTGAATCTCGGATCTCCAAATGCAAGTCAATACTCTTCATCAAGGGGATCTTTGTGTTTTTGATTATTTCACCAAACTCAGAATTTTGTGGGATGAATTAGAAAGTTTCCGACCTGACCCTATATGCACCTGCAAATCCAAGTGTTCTTGCCCTCTTTCTTCCATCTTGAATCAAAGAAAGCTTGAAGATCAATCGATGCAGTTCCTCTACGGTCTTAACGATCAATTCACCAACATCAAGTCTCACATGCTTCTTTTGGATCCAATGCCCGCTGTCACCAAATTTTTTTCTTCCGTTCTACAACAAGAACGCCAACTTGCTGCTGCTCATCCTTCTCTTAGCAATCATGACACCTTTGCACCATCTTCGGGCAACTCCAATTCTTCTTGCACTCACGTTCTTGCTGCTTCATCTACTCCAGCCTACACCTTTTGTCACAAATCTGGACACACAGAAGACGTTTATTATCGCAAGCATGGATTTCCTAGTCAAGACAAAAAAAATAGTAAACCTCAATCAATATGTAAACTATGCACCTTTTGCAACAAATCTGGTCACACTATTGAAGTTTGCTTCAAGAAGCATGGTTACCCTCCTGAATACATGTTTCCCAATGGTCGTCAGCCTCACATCAACAACGTCTCCACCCAAGACGATGCCCCAACTGCGATAGATCAATCTGATAAAGATCATATTCGTTTAACACCACAACAGTACCATATTTTAGCAGACCTATTCAAGAATGCTTCCAACACCAATATTGTTGTTCACGCTAACCAAATTGGTGCTGCTACCTCTACCCAATCTAATACTGGTAATATTCCTTCAAAACCTCACCCTCTCCATTCCAGTCACACTTGGATTGTTGATTCTGGCGCCACATATCACATTTGTGTTTCCCTGCACTATTTCTCTTCTTTCAAAGGAATCACACCTGTTATTATTAGTCTTCCAAATGGTAGTTCGGTCCATGCTCATTACAGTGGCACTGTTACTTTCTCTGAAAAATTTCAACTTTATAATGTCTTATATGTTCCTTCCTTTTGTTTTAATCTCATATCTGTTTCCAAACTACTTTCTTCTCTTCATCATACCCTCACATTTACCTCTTCTGGCTGTGATATACATGATCTAACAACCAACGAGAGGATTGGTTCAGTTAACCTTCACGACGGCCTATATCTTCTTCGCTCACAAGATTTTCTCCATAATTCCTCTTTCTGTTCTGCCACCATTCCCTCTTCTTGGCATTCTCGCTTAGGCCATCCATCCAATGACAGATTGACTTTATATTAGGACTGACAAAAACTATGTGTGTGATGCTTGCCACAAGGCTAAACATAAGAAACTCCCCTTTCCCCTTAGTTCTTCTCGTAGCTCTCATGCTTTTGAACTTATTCACATGGATATATGGGGTCCTTGCACTATTTCTATGAATGGTTTCAAATATTTTTTGACTATCGTGGATGATTACTCTCGTTATACATGGGTCATATTATTGCCTGATAAAACATCTGTCCGCAAGCATATCATTGACTTTGTCACTAAAATTGAAACACACTTCCACACTGTCATTAAAAATATCCGCATTGATAATGGCCCTGAATTCTTAATGCATGATTTCTACTCTACAAAAGGCATCACTCACCAAACCACATGCACCTATACACCTGAACAAAATGGCATTGTTGAACGCAAACACCAACACATCCTCAATACTACTCGTGCTCTCCTTTTTCATGCTCATCTACCTTCCCTTTTTTGGTGCTTTGCTGTTAAGCATGTTGTTTTTCTTATTAATTGCTTACCCACCCCTCTATTAAACAATGATTCCCCTTATGAACACTTGTATGGTTTCTTATGTGATCTTTCTCACTTACGCGTTTTTGGTTGCCTTTGCTTTGCTCACACCCCTGCTGTACATCGGACAAAGTTTGACTCACGAGCTGTCTCAGGCGTATTCCTCGGCTTTAAGCCTCACACCAAAGGGTACTTATTTCTTAACCTTCACAATCACAAAATTGATGTAACACGTCATGTTATCTTTTATGAATCACACTTTCCCTATCAACACATTTCTTCATCTTCTTCTCTTTCTTTACCTGTTCCCACCAATTACTCCAATGACTATCACCCTTTTGATACTATTGTTGTCACCAACATTCCCGCACCTATTTCTACAATATCTGACGCCACCGCTACTGCTGAACTTCCTGATCCTTCTGCCCAATCCACTACCGAGGTAATTGATGTGTCCCCCACTTATACTGATGATGCTACATCTCTCCACGATAATGTTGACTTTGATAATATATCTCCTACACCGCTTCGCCGCTCCACACGCCCCAGAAAGGTCCCATCTTACCTTCATGATTTTCAAACTAATACCCTCACCCGATATCCTATTTCTAACTATGTTAATTATGCCAAACTGTCCCCCTCTTTTCAACATGTTGTTTTCTCAATCAATTCTGTTCCCGAACCTCGCACTTATGCCCAAGCCTGTAAGGACCCTCGTTGGCTCAAAGCCATGGCTGATGAACTCGAAGCTTTGCAAACCAACAACACTTGGACCATTACCACCCTTCCCCCAGGCAAATCTGTTATTGGATGTCGTTGGGTCTATAAAGTTAAGCATAAATCTGATGGGTCAATTGAACGTTTCAAAGCCAGACTAGTGGCTAAGGGATTCAATCAACTTGAAGGACTCAACTTCACGGATACATTCGCTCCTGTCGCCAAACTCACTACACTTCGTTTTCTTCTTGCCTTCGCCACCTCTCAGAATTGACTTCTTAAACAGCTCGATGTGAACAATGCTTTTCTCCACGACGATCTCCATGAAGAAGTTTTTATGAAACTCCCCCTGGCTTTCCATCCTCTCAACCTAATCACGTCTGCAAACTTCAACGCTCTCTTTACGGCCTCAAACAAGCTGACCGACAATGGTATGCTAAACTCTTTCAGTTCTTAACTTCACATAACTATGTTTGTTCCTCTGCTGATCATTCTCTCTTTATTAATTATACTAATCCTTCCATTACCATTCTCCTTGTGTACGTCGATGATATTCTTCTCACGGGAAACAATGCTGCCGAGATTAATCCCATTGCGGACCTTCTACATGCTGCCTTTCGTATCAAAAACTTAGGCGACCTCACATATTTTCTTGGTTTTGAAGTTGCCCGCAATAGCACTGGACTTCATCTCAGCTAGCGCAAATACACCTTAGATCTTCTTCACGACACTGACATGCTGGATTCCTCCCCTGCCACTACTCCTATGGCTCAAACATCCCGTCTCCAACACACTGGCCAACTTCTTGATCCAGACGAGGCTTCATCGTACAGACGGCTCATAGGTCGTCTCATATACCTTACAAACACGCGACCTGACATTTCCCTCTCTGTCAATAATTTAAGCCAATTCGTTGCTGCTCCAACTCTTTTTCACAAGCAAGTCGCCTTTCGTGTCCTTCGATATCTCAAAAACTCCCCTGGAAATGGTCTATTTTTCTCGATCAACACACCCATTGAACTCAAGGCCTATAGTGACTCTGATTGGGCAACCTGCCCAGACACACACAAATCTATTACCGGATTCTCCATTTACCTTGGTCAATCGCTTATTTCTTGGAAATCAAAAAAAGGGCAAACCATATCACGAAGCTCCTCTGAAGTTGAATACCGTGCTTTAGCCTCCACAACTTGCGAAATTCAGTGGCTCATATATCTTCTTCAAGACCTTCATGCCTCGTTTTCCTTACCTGCTTTGTTATACTGTGATAACCAATCAGCCATTCAAATAGCCTCCAACCAGGCCTACCATGAACGCACAAAACATATAGAAATAGATTGTCACCTCATCCGTGAAAAAGTAGCCAGTGGTATAATCAAACTCATCCCCATTCCTTCCGCTCAACAAGCAGCAGACATTTTTACCAACTGTTACCCTTGCCCTCCTTCACCCAACACTTCTCCAAGCTGGGAATCCAGAATATCTATTCCCAGCTTGAGGGGGGTTGATAAACTCTCCATCTCTCCTTTGCCTGATGTTGTTCATTCAGTTATTATTAACTGCCAGCACCTCTCCTTTTAGGCTTTCTCGCCTTCTTGGTTTTGGAGTGTATATATATTTACGCTCTCTCCCTCTATCAGCATATACATACTTTTCATTCCCGCTTCTGTTTTTCCCTTTTACATCTTCTAGTAATCTCTTTCATTAATATAGCAATACAAAGTTTCTTTTCTATTTCTCTAGTACAAACTCTGTTAGTCTAACCAAATCTTAGTATCTGATTCCAATTACTTGTTTATTGTATTTAGATTCTAGAACTTTGGAGATGATATAAAATAGTTAATTAGAAAACAATTATGTTGGATGATGTTGCTTATGAGTTACAATATTTGTAAATAAGGTTGCAACAATTTTGACTTCCACAATGGTGACTTGTTGGGGTAAGTCCTCTAAAATAAATTATTTCTTTATTGGAATGGATGGGGTTAGTGTTGGTGAAAGAATTTGCATTAGGTGGATTTAGAAGTTGTTATAATTTATTGCATAAATCTACAAATTAGCATATAACTCAATGATAATATAAAAAAGGAAATTGAAACTAAGAAGTAATCATTTGTGATAAATGAATATATGCTAATATCTAAGTTGCATCATACATAACTAGACGATCATATGTGAACTTAAGTTGGTGTTAATACAATTTCAATGTTAGTGTGATGAGGAAGACTCAAAGTATAACCTTCTCTTTCATTCAAATTAATGAAAGTGCAATTGTATGCCTTTCTAAACATATTACTAGAAGAACATTAGAAATGGACACTGTATTTGGCCATTTTTAAAAAAATAGCAGTGAAATAAGAATTCAAATAATTCTTAGTATTTGTTATACAAAATTGTTCCATTTGAATTTGAATATTGACTTAGTTGACAAACATGTGATTTTCTTTGTATAAGGTAGAAGATGAGTTTGATGTAATGGTTTCAATTTAGCAAGTGGTTCAATCTGTATATGAATTAAATGGTAGAGTGACATTAAAACATAACATGTGGGTTGTTAAAGCAACTATGGAGACTATCTAAATTGTAATGGATGCAATGAATTTAAGTTTATATTAAACAAACCCAGTGGATTAAAACTTATAATAAACAAGGTAGTGTTAAGAAAAATATTGATGATGTGGTGACATTTTTAAAATTTGGTATCAATTGTTGAAGGGTGTATATAAAAGAAAAGCAAATTATGATTATAGTATAATTGTTTATGATAAAATAGGACTATTTATACCGTTATTGCTTTACTTGATGCGTTAAAAATTGGTTTGGAAGTTGTGATTATGAAAATATCACACTTTTAACATTAAAGAGTTTGTAAATTAATATAAGAATTCATGTCACCAATGGTAGTAGTTAAGTCAAATATGTCATGAGTATTTGTGAAACAAACTGTCAATTTTATCAGTTGTATTCTTTTCTGTAGTATGCTACTATATAAGCACCTCATTTTCTTGAATATACGTATATATCCCTTTCTCGTGTGCCCTCCCTATGTTCTTTTAGTTGACAATGGTATTAGGAGCACGATTCTGATAGAACCTGTGAAGAGTTGCATGGGTGAGTACTTGTCATCCGTAAAGTTTTCTTGAACAGTGTTCTAGAGAGAGAAGAGTGATTCTTTGAGGAGAAAATTGGTTTTCTTGCTCAATCAAGAAAATCCATAAAAGAATCTCAAGTAGAGTGGTATTGTCAAGTGAATCTACGAAAAAATGGCTAGAATGAGGAGTATTATACAGGGGGATTTGCCAGTATTTGACGACAAGATGTTTGATGAATGGAAGATCAAGATGTTTGTAGTCTTTGGATTTCAAGATGTTGCAAAAATCATCCAAGACAGTGTAGGTCAGCTAATAAGCAGCAAGGCATCTGAGGAAGAAAAGAAGCACTTCAAGCAACAACAGAAGTTAGACAACAATGCACGATTCTTATCATATCAATGTATAAGCTCCAACATCTTTAACAAGATTTAAAAGGAAACTACTACCAGAGAAGTGTGGGAGATCTTGATAAAGACTTACGGGGATGGAGAGAAACACAAAAAAGTAAAGTTGCAAGCACTAAGAAAGAGGTATGGGGAAAGGCAGCTCTGACGGCCTCTTATGTTCTTAATTGATCACCTATGAAGAGGCTTAGAAGGATTACACCAGAAGAAGCTTGGAGTGGGGTAAAACTCAATGTTGCACCTTTGAGAGTCTTCAGGTTTCTATGCTTTAAGAACATACCTGACTAGCAAAGGAGCAAGTTGGATGATAAGGGGAAATTGGTTTCCACTCAACAAGAGGTTACAAGATGTTGGATCCTGAAACAAGCTAAGTGCATATCAACAAAGATGAGGTGGTTGATGAAACCTCTGCCTATATCTCATAACAAGATCACAATAATAAGATTTCTTAGTCCACAATCGTGATAGAGGAAGAGAGTACCAATGTGGTCCTTGTTGACCAAGACGTTCATGTGAGGAGGTCATCAAGAACAATCTAGAAACCATCACATTTATGTGATTATGAGGTGATGCATGATGTTGATATAACAGTCAATGGTAACTTGGTACATTTTGCCTTAATTGTAGAGTTTGAACATGTGAGCTTTGATAAGGCTGCAACATATAACAGTTGGTGGAAAGCTATGAAGGAAGAGATAACATCAATTGAAAGGAATTAGACTTGGGAATTGGTTGATCTTCTATCTGGGAAGAAACCTATTGATTTGACATGGGTTTATAAGGTGAAAATGAATCCAAAAGGGGATATAATGAGATATAAAGTCAAACTGGTTGTGAAGGTTTTCTGCAGAAATGAGGGGTTGATTATGGGGAAGCTTTCTCACCAGTAGCAAGGATAGAGACGGTGTGAGTCGTGGTGTCACTAGTTGTGTTCTTCAAGCAACCTATGCACTAGTTGAATGTCAAAGTATCATTTCTGAATGATTTTCTGAGGAAGATGTATACTTGAGACAACCAGTAGGCTTTGTCGTGAAAGGATAGGAGGAGAAAGTCTATAAGCTGAAGAAAGCCTTATATGGTTTGAAACAAGCTCCTATAGCTTGGAACCAAAGGATATATCAGTTCCTTAGACTCATTAGGATCAAAAGGTGCAATTCAGAACATGGAATAAATAAGAAGTCTACTTGGTGATTCTGAAGCAAACAAGGTGATTGTGTGCTTATATGTCATGATCTGTTGGTGACTGGAGGCAACAACGAAGAAATCACTCAATTCAAGCTTCAAATGCTAAATGAGTTTTAAATGAGTGATCTAGGCGACTTCAACTATTTCCTTGGTATTGAGTTTACTAAGACAAAGCATGGTATTGTAATGCATCAAACCAAGTACACACTAGACCTACTGAAACGATTTTGAATGGAGTAGAGTAATCCTGTAATTACACCTGCAGAGGCCAAACTGAAATTGGAACCAACAACTGATGAGGAATCTATTAACGCAACAAATTACAGGGGGATGGTCGGTAGTTTGAGGTACTTGCGGAATTCTAGACTAGAATTGAGTTTTAATATTGTTTTAATAAGTAGATACATGCAAGATCCAAGGGAGTCACACATGTATGTTGTCAAAAGGACTCTAAGGTACCTATAAAGGACAATGAGTTGTGGGATTCTGTTTCCCAACGAAAAATCATATTCAAAATTAGAATTGGTTGAATATTCTGATTCATATTGGTCTGGTGATAAGAGTGGTAGGAAGAGCACTGCAGGATATATCTTCTTTCTTGGAGGAGCTCTAATCTCATGGAACTCAACTAAGGAGCCAATAGTGGTTTTGTTTTCATGTGAAATTGAGTATATTGTAGCTTTAGAAGCCTATTGTCAAGTAGTATGGCTAGAAACAATGCTAAAAGAATTGAAAGTGGAGCTTTAAAGCAAAGCTAGGTTGTTGGTGGATAACAAATCTGCAATTGATTTGGCAAAGCATCCTGCATCGCATGGGAGGAGTAAGCATATTGAGACAAGATTTCATTTCATATGTGATCAAGTATGTAGTGGAAAACTCAATATTAAACACTGCACATCTGAGTTGCAGTTGGCAGACTTGTTTACAAAAGCCTTTAGAACAAAAAGGTTTCGTTGGTTAAGAGATACAATTGGCATAGTTAATGTCAAAGATAATTTGACTTAAGGAGGAATGTTAGTAATTAAGTCAAATATGTCAAGAATATTTTTTGTGTAGCAAATTGTTAGTTTTATCAGTTGTATTCTTTTATGTAGTGTGCTGCTATATAAGCACCTCATTTTCTTGTTTTAAGTGGTTTTATTGAATATACGTCCAATATATCACTTTGTTGTGTGCCCTCCCTATGTTCTTTTAGTTAACAACCAAGAGGTTAATAATGTTAAAATGTTTTTTATTTATAAATTGAAATTTGTTATGAATATGGTATTATATAACTTAGGAAGTCTAATTGTAATTATGATGGGAAAAATATTGAAATAAGAAGTAATAATTTTTTAACACTTAAATAAATATTTTATTGATTAGATAATTCTTAATATGGAATTCAATTAATTTAAAGTAACAAAAATTCAAAAGATCAATTTTACTAAGTTATGTTTAAGGCTTGGTAGACGTTTGTGTATGCAAGAGCAACCTTTTGCAAGTAATATTGTGGATCTTTTTATAATTATCCCTTTATAAACATATTTCATGTGACTATTATGAACTTGAGTATGTTTTTATGTTTTCTAGCGATGCACCATTGGTCGACAACATAAATATTGTGATTATGTTTGGGCCTCACTGAAACAGTTTCGAAACTCTGAAGTAAAATTTTGATAATTTATGTTATTTTAATCTATATAAATAAGCTGATAAAACTTTTATATTTATACATTTGAATAATCATATTAATAATATGATTTATGCTATTTATTGTTTCTAATAAACTTTAGTCATGTTACACAAAGAAATGTTATATGTAATAAAATAAAATATTATTATATTTTGATTTGATAAATATTTGAATTAAGAATATTAAAAAAAATATCGGATATAGATAAAGTAAAAGAGTGCATGAAATTTAATGAGATGTTTATAATTATTTATTGTTGTTTTAGGAGTTTTTTTCTTGTATTGCCTAAGATAGTTCTCACGAAGGTGTTTTTCGCAACAATGTATATAAAAAAATTGTCTAATATATTAAAATAATCATGAATTCCATAATCACGATTTGAGTAAAAATAAAAGTATTATTTCCCGGTATCAACCAAACCACAATTTATTCATTTTAAAGGATCAAACCCTGATTTGCTTATTATGATTCAAATATACACTTTGTAATCAAAATCACGATTCAAGTAACAGTAAAAAGGAAACAAAAATATTACTTGAAACATCAACATGATTTGTTAGTTACGATTCGACCCAAAAATAGGAAGTTCGCAAGAAAGCTAAATCAAAAAAGTAAGAATCCTTTAACCGTATAAAACGAAAAATATGTCCAGAAGAAGGTAAACATCAGAGTAACGTGAATCAAATTATGTGAGAAATGTATTATCTTGCAGTTGATGTACTTGCACCTGCACATAAACAATAGAGTAACGTGAGAAATGTCTAAAAATGTTTAACTCAATCTATTTTGTACACTTAAATGTGTAGAGAACTACGTAGTTAATACCATCTTCTCTTTCTGAGTTGGCAGATTTCTCTACCCAAATGATATCACGCATCCCAGCAGATAGATCTCTGTAGAACTGCAAACATTAAAAGTTCATTCCGCTAAGTTAGTGAACAAGAAAAATAAATTTTGTTATTGTAAGAAAAATACAAAAGGATGGGACCAAAAATTTTAAAATAAAACATATCCTTGAAAATTGAAGTTTATAGAAATTACCTCATGAAAGTCAAGAGTATTTCCTCCATCCCTTCGAACCTCAACCTTGAAAAAGGAAGGGTTCACCTTAGAGATCTGAAAAACAGAACTTAGAAAAACCATTGAAAAAGTAATAAACTTAAATCTTGAAATCTTGAACTAAAAAACACGTACCTTAGTGACTATTGATAGATGACCTTTGTGTTCATCCTTTTCCCCTTCAATCTTCAACTGAAATGCGTAATAAGAAATATTATCAGAAATAGAAATTAGATAGCAAGTTATTAACGTTAGTGGTTGCAATTATTTAGAAATTGAAATGCACGAGTTAAAGAAAAATTTCTTACCTTGTACTTTCTCTTCTTAACATTAAAACCCATAGAAGCTATAGTACGTTCAATTCCTGAAATTATCTCATTTGCGGAGCATTTGGATACGAAACTTGTTTCCTTTTTACCAAGTACCTAGGTGTCAAAAAACTCAAGTTTTCTTAGAAAATGGACCAAGTAAAAATTCAGAATTATCAAATTAGAGACAAGTTTTGTGTATTCTTAGTTCTTAATTAGTAACACTAATAAACAGAACCTTATCATAATATAGTCAAACCTCAGAACAAAAGCTTGCATAAGAGTTCTTTTTCTTTTTCATGTGAATGACTCGAAAGAAAATCTGATGAATTATTACACGGGGATTGATTAAACTAAATATGTTAAGTATATAATGTTTCTTAATCTAATGACAAGGAATATCAACAGGAAAATTGGATATCTAACTAAATTTAAGGTTTTGTATACCTTGTTCAGAAGATTTCCTACATGATCGAAGCCCAGAGAGACACGCATTTTCTGAAATGCATTCTTGGGAACAGGTTCTACAGGTTCTGCAGGTTCTGCAGGCCCCTGTGAATTCTGTTCATAAAAATAATGTACATTAACATGAAGATAGACACATAAGCTCTGCTGAGTAATACTCAATCAATATTAAAGCTAATTAGAAGGTTTTAGAGTTACTACAGACACTACTGAAACTAACACTTACTTCATCAGAATTCGGGGATTGAGGCCCATTCTTGAACCATTCATCTTCCAATATTTCCTTAATTGCAATCCGCTGTTCCATGCCATAAGAAAGAGGTGATGTAATAACATTTTAATTTCATGAGATAATGGCTCAATCAAATTAACCATGGGTGGAACATGTCAAGTACTTACTGTAGCTGGATTGGGATCAAGGATTCTCTCAATTAGGCTCTTTACACTTGGAGAAAAAAATGAAGGACATGTGATATCAGCCTTAAACATCTGTAAATTTAAAAACAGGCAGAGTTCAATTATTTGAGAAATGATTACATAAATCACCATGTTCATGAATAAAACATAAATGTGGTGTGCTAACAAACAATACAAGAATAGCATCACAAACATTAAGTGAGAGTCACCTCTAGACATAAAGTGGCAATGTCTTTACATTTGAAGGGTAAATATCCAGCCAATAGAACAAAAAGAATAACACCACATGACCAGATGTCAGACTTTGCATCCTCATAGCCGATGTTCATTTTCACCTATATATATACGTATGATAAGAGAGATTATGTATATATAGTGATATTATTACAAAAATATGAGAGTGAGAGAAAGAGATTGAATTTGAAGTTTCAGATACAAAATACACCTCTGGGGCGGTATATTGTGGCTCACCACGTGCTGTGTGAAGCAACCCATCTGGCTAAAAATAACAATAGGGTAAAATCAATTAGCATGTCAACATAAATGTTTTGAAAATTTATTCACCAATAACTGACTCACTCCAACTTGTTGCGACAGCATATTCATGCCAAAGTCCAATATTTTAAGCACTCCATCAGCATCCACCAACAGATTCTCTGGCTGTAATACACAGAATTGATAAAAGATATGTAGAAAATTAATATCAATCAGTTAACTAGCTTTCTCTCTTTCTCTCTTAGAAAAAAAATGAAAGAAACAACATATTATTGTCATAACACCTCACTCACCTTTAAGTTTTTATGGGAAACACCTTTACTGTGACAGTAATCCACAGCATGTATAAGCTGCTGAAAATATGTTCTTGCTTCGGGCTCTGTCATTCTCCCGGAGTTTGTCTGGTTCAGGAAAACAGCACCAAAAAAAGTTACAATCTTTACAGAGGATTCTGATCCCAAATGAGAAGGCGAAAAGAAAAAAAGAGTCTTACAACTTTATCAAACAGTTCCCCACCAGTTACATGTTCCGTTACAATAAAGAAATGTGTTTTGGTATATATCTCCTACACCAAGATAAACGCATGCATGTATATAAGTCACTTGCAATGGGAAATTCGAAGATGAAGAAATAATTAAGTTATGCAACACACGGTTGTTCCATCTAACCTCAATGACATGCACCACATTAGGGTGTCTAACCATTTTCATTATTAACAAGTTTCGCTCCAACTGCAAAACGTTGAGCAGCATGAAATATGAGGTAAGAATGCATGGTATAGAAGAGTGGAACAAGGTAAAGATGAATGAATATGAAAGGAAAAGAACCTTGCGCAGCTCGTTCTTGGGTTGGTTGGCGAGAATCGTGTACTTGCCGAAAACTTTTATGGCCACATTGTCTCCGGTGTCAAGGCAACGTGCAAGCTTCACGGTGGAGAAGTTTCCTTTGCCCAGAGTCTGACCCAGTTCATAATTTCCGATACGGGAATTGGTGTTGCTGCTGGTGCTGGTGCTACCCTCTGAGTGCTCCATATTCTTCTACTTTCTTTTGCTGCTATATATATCAAGACCGTGGCTCTTGTTCTTGCAACCTTCGTTTTTTCTTCCTTTATCGAACCTTGGAAGGAAGAAACAGGCTCAGGCAAATTTGCAGATCAAGAATTATAATAATATTTGGCTCGGGAATCTTCTTGGTGGAAGAAGCAGCATGCGGCGGAAAAGTTCTTGGTTGGAAGAAAGTGGCTTTGGGAAGACTTTGAAGAGGGGAGAAAACCCAGTTTGAAGGCTACCGGAGGTTTGCACACTCTATATATAGTACTGGTTGAAGGAAGTGGTGTTTTACTTTCGTTATCATTATTTTTCTAAACATTGATAGATTTTGTACTTCACAGTCTGCAGACATTTTTTGTGGGTTGGAATCCCTTGATGACTTTCCCACCCAAGTTGCCACTGATATAGGTGAGTTACCTTTGCTTTCAAGAATGACCTTGGGTTTCTTCTGTTGTCATTGGAAAAATAACAAATTGGTTATTTTATTGAATAATATTGATCATGGTTATATTGGTATCAGGAAATTGTGGGCTTGAATCCTGACTGTCCAGTTGAGAATGTCTTTGATTATGAATCTATGAATTCTGGCATAGATCCAGCTTGACTGATATTTTGCATGCTGATGTTACAAGGGAAAAACAAGTAAATATTAGTTCACTTCTTTCTTCTTCCATTTATCTGATTTGTGAATGTGATTGTATTTATTTAATATTTCTTGTCATTTAGCATTCTCTCATATCAGGATGCTAATAAGAGAAAGAGGGATGGTTCAACATCACATCCTCCAAAGAAGAACAGAAGATCTTGTATTGGCGGTGAGGAGGATAAAGGTGGTAGAACCTTGAGGCAACTGGGAAAACAAGCTGCTCACAAACCTGCAAACAGCTCGTTGAATGAGGATGTTGAAGATAATAATGACCTTGACCTACTGTTCCATTTGTTTTCCTGTATATGTAGAAAAAAGAGGCAATGACTTCTAATATGTCTTCCACCAACAAGAGGTACTCAGCTCTATAGTAATAATTTACATTTACATATTATTTATTTTTCTGGTCAGAAGTTATTATTTTTTTTCTACCATAAAACAAAGGCACACTGTAGAGATAGAAAACCAAAACGGCTAATACCATGTTCATTAAATTGTGTTACAATCCATTCACTAACAGCTTTTATTTATTCCACAGAGATTGAATTTGATGAAGTTTGAAGGGAAAGTGAATACAAAAAAGGATCCCTAATATTTCTGTGTACTTCTCACAATATTTCTTGCATTATTATTTCTCTTAAGCAATTAATTGCATGGTAACTTCGTTTTTTCATAGGGTTGGGAGAAGGGGATGGCAGAAAGGGGCTTATTTAACGGAGAAATATTCTTAATTTCTAATCTTTTCCTTTAGTTGTGGGGATGTGGAATCAATCTACATTTCTACGCAGAGTATATTACTGTTGCAGAGGTTGCAAGAACTGGGGACGATGCAGCTGTTAAAGCAAATGAAGATTCTATTGCAGTTAGGGATGACAACGGGTCGGGTCGGGCACGGATAGTGTCTATCCGCTACCCGACCCGCAAGAAAAAATCGTACCCGTTACTTGCCCCGTTACCCATTGGATACCCGCATAAAAAATACTTGCGGATATTTTTCAACCCGCGGATACCCGTTGGATATCCGCGGATATTTAAAAAAAATTATTAATTTTTAAATGAGGTCCAAATTAAATTGCAGAAAAAAAAAATTAAGCATACATCTAAATAGAAGTTAATGAACAACTAAATAAAAGTTAAAATATAGATTCAAATTAATAGTACCTAAAACATACATCCCAAATATAAGAAATTTAAAAAATAATTCTTCTAAAAATAACAGTCTAAGATCTATGTTTCTTCTCCAATATCTTCATGTTGACCACTTGATTCCTGAAACAAATAAAACACAAATAAAGTCATCAATAAAAATCATAGTGACACTATTAGTAAAATTAGAATAAAATATTAAAAATAAAACTACTAACATCATCATCAATTATCTCCTCTAGTATTGTATTAAGCTTCATCTTGTCCACTTTCAATTTTGAAGAACCTGAAAAGGAAAATCAATTGATTTGTCATAATCAATCATTTGAATGAATATAAATATGTTATTTGAAGTGCTAATTTAATTACCTTCTATGTCAGTCCATAGCCAATCTTGAACACACATCAATGCCTCCAAAGTGTCTGGTTGTAATCTACTACGATGTGGAGTAAGAAATCGACCACCAGTACTAAAAGAAGACTCAGAAGCAACTGTTGAGATAGGAATGGCTAGAAAATCTCTTGCAATCATTTGCAAAATTGGATATTTTAACCCATTAGCCTTCCACCAAACTAAAATGTCAAATTCTTCATCTGAATCAGGTAGTGTTGGTTCCTCCAAGTAATAGTCAAGTTCCAACTTATAATTTGATGGTTCACTTTTCTTTGCAATCTGATGTTTTGCAAAATCTCTCCTCCAAGCATCTTTTCTTCCATCAACACTTTGGCATATATTTATGTTTGGATTTTGACATGAAGAAACTAACTTCTTACCTTTCATGTTTATTTCATACTCTCTTACCAAGTCCTTAAAAAGAATCTTCACCTTTTCAATTTCATAACCAGATTGATCACCATATATTTGAGGGAAAAAATAATCCAACAAATTAATTTTATACCTGGGATCTAACACAATACCTATCGCCATCACTCCACTTATCACACCCCAATACTTATCAAACTTTAAAACCAACTTGCAGTTCATAGTCTAGAGCAATCTGATGACAGTTACGATGAAAATCAAGATTGGTCTCAGTATAAAAGTTGCTATTAGTGATAAATAATGAATTATTAGTTCTTTTAATAGTTTTTTTTTTGTCGGATTCTTTAATTTATTCGTCTTTTTGTGAAATTCTTTTGCCTTCTTCCGATTCCATATTATTGTGTTCATATTTTCTTTTTCAATTGTACATGTTGTAGATTTTTGCTACTTCTCTCAACAATATATTATGCGTTTATAGTTCACATTTAAAGTCGTCAATTATTTCGTCAGTGTTATATGTTTTTGTGCACAGTATTTTTTAAATGCTTGGTCTTGTAGGTAAAAAAAAAAAAAATGCTTGTTAACATATTAAGTGATTATTAATTAAGAATTAGGTATGTTTTTAGTTTTTGTATTTAAATGTGAAATTCAAACCTATTTAATCCATTAATTAATATACATGTTAGGTACGGTTGTCATCCCTCCGTCAAAACAGGAGGTGTGGGATTGAAATTTTTAGCTTGTCATTGGTTTTTCTGATTTACTTATTTTTATTTTTTTAAGCAAAATTAAAATAATATATATATATATATACATATATATATATATATATATATATATATATATATATATTCTATATATTTTATAATATATATAATAATTTTAATTT
>Ga0214544_1008373_pt1 | contig 17258 bp, 17 predicted proteins | sample CNSS3metaG_FD_160074 | JGI IMG/M metagenome (GOLD analysis project Ga0214544, IMG submission 160074) | Root nodule microbial communities from cowpea collected in UCLA plant growth center, Los Angeles, California, USA - CNSS3 | ecosystem: Host-associated > Plants > Roots > Nodule | place: USA...
ACTCTTGTATAGTTTTATAAGAACTAACTTGTTAAAAATCAATTCCATGTTCGTTGGGAGACGACTTTGGGTTACTTTACCCTTACTATTTTGTTGACTACTTTCTTAACAATACTGAAGTTGTTATGGATAAGTAGTATTAATTTGATCGCGTCAACGATAGCATTATCAACAGCTTTCGTGAAATTGTGTTTCCCGATTCGTTAACTATCCAATTTAGCTAAAATTTTGATAGCGGGTCTATAACATGTTGTTTTTTAATTTGAATGGTGTGATGTTATTTTACGCATGATTGCTAGTTTTTCACAATAGTATTGTGTTGATATTTTTTTGTGATAAAATTTAATTGCCTCTAATTGTTGGTTTTTCATGGGAGTATTGGATGTTGGGCATGATGAATGATGTATGTTAAATATAATGATGAGGATTGTATGATTTCAATATGTTGTCATACATGTGATGATGAGGCCTTGATGAGCTTGTGTTTATTGATCATGAAATGCGGATAATCATGTGATTATGGATTGATGTGTGATAATAATAAGATAGTTTATACATGGATATGAATGTAATGAAAGGTATCTTTGCGTAATTTTATTGGAGGACTACTTTGTTAGGGCTCTCGATAAGAGTAATGGAAGTTATGCACTTCGCTAAGGCTCTTGAGATGAGTAATGAGAAGTTATGCACTTCATCAGGCCTCACTAAGAGTAATGGGATATTGTGTATCTCGTCAAGGCTCTTGATAGGAGTAATGGGAAGTTGTATACTTCACTAGGGCTCCCGATGAGATTAATGGGAAGTGACATTTTTGGTGAATTGCGTATGAGAATTGGTTGGGTGGGAGGTTGAGCATTTGACCCGGGCTCGATAAGAGTAATGAGAGATTGTGCATCTTGTCGGGGCTCTTGATATGAGTAATGGGAAATGGTATATCTCGCTGGGACTTGCTACAAGAGTAATGGAAAGTGGAATCTTTGGTAAATTACGTATGAGAATTGGTTTGGTGGTTAATTATGCGATAATGTCATTCATTTTAATATTACTATGTGGTAATATGTTCATGTTGTGGCTTTAAGAAAATGTAATAGGTGATAGCTTGGATGAGTTTTGATATATTGTGGTAATGCTAGGTGAGTTGTATGTTGATGTACATTGTTATGTGATATGTTACATAGTTAGCTCACCCTTACATCTTTGTGGTTATGGTTACCACCTGTGATGATCATATAACTTGTGTTTTGCGGGAATAGATTTGATGCAGATACAATTGGAGAAGCCTAGTTGTGAGGAGCTCGTGGGGATGACTTTGAGAGTTTTTTTTTTCTTTTGAAAATATCATTTCAAATAAAATGTTATAGTTAGTTGTTTTGTGTTTTGGACTTGAAAGACCTTGTCTTAAGTTTCATTTTGATGATTTAAACCACTTGCTGGTTGAATAATGTTTATTCTTTTAGAGAATAAAACTTGTTTCAGTTGAACTTTTGGCAAGTGTTATTTTGAAATATAATAATTGTGATGTTCCTATTTATTAGGATGGTAATAGAGTTTTTATGGTTGGAAGTTTTGGAAAATGAGATCAACAAATTAAATTACACCAACAAAAAATATGCAGAATACTTAATTACCACAAGATTTCGAATCTGATTATTTTATTAGTCAAGATTACCCTCAATTAATAGCATAATCATTATTTTATCAATAGATTATAAGAACATGTAGAAATTACAAAGAAAGATTGATTAAGTTGATTTTCTTGATGATTTTTAACAAAGAACAAATTAAGATAAAAAAAGTTAAACCAATTCAAGTAGATTTTTATATTGGTTCACTCGTAACTGAGCTACAAGTAGTTAGTCACAATAACCTAAGTCTGAGTTTCCACTATTTCAAGAGTCTTAAAAAATCCTTACAACATTACACTTTTGAAAGAACAAAAAAGCACACAAAGGCTCTTATAACCCACAAGAACCTCGCACAACATAGCAAGAACCTTTCTTGTAGACTTGGAATCCATCCACGAAAACCAAACAATCTTAAGAGAGATCAAACCTCAATGATGGCTCTCCCTAGCCAACCAAGAACCTCATTTCCAAGTCTAAACCAAGAGCGATCACAACTCTAAACCTTCAAATATGATCACAGAAATCCAACACTAAGAAGTTCAGAGAGAATGAAATTTTCCAGAAGTATCAAATTGATTTCGCACAAAAAATGAATATGTCATCATTCACTCTAAAAATTTAGGCTTTATAGTCTGCCAACTGACATATTGAATTGTTGATTTCACTTGACTTTTGTGACATAGACGGATTGATTAATATTTCCGTCAATCAAATACATAAACTACAACTAGACACAAGACATCCATTCTATGTCCAATAGTTTTCATGTTAAAAAATGTTCATATTTCGATTAAAGAACTGTATTTAGTTGGGGTGTAAATGCACAAGAGGATTGATGAATTATGCCTTCATTTTGAAAAAACAAAGTATAATGTATGATTAAAATAATCTTTAGCATTATCAAACCTAAAGTTTTTTATAACCATCCCAAATTGATTTTTAATCAATGCCACAAACTCATAATGAGAGTAAAAATGATTTAGCTCCTAAAATTTTTGAAACATTAGAAGGACCCCTAACATCAGTATGAACCAGATAAAATGATTAGAACTTCTTTTATTGCAAGTAGGATTATGTTTTTCCAATTCACAAACCTCACAAAGAAGATTATGAATATTCACATCCAAATCCTTAAATAAAGAAGGAAATAAAAGTTTTATAACACAAAATGAGGGATGTCCAAGATGATGATGACACAACTAGATTTTTTACTAGTCGTGTATTGAGGATTCAATCATGAAAGAGTGAGTCATAATGGACTAGTTGAAGTCAAGCCATTCCGCTCTTTAGCATGTTCAATCGTCCTTCTCAATTTCTTGTCATGCAATATACAATACTTTAAAAAATGGTATTGCAAGAGAGGTCCTTGCTAAGTTTTTTAATGGATATCATATTTGTGGACAAGTTTGCAACATTTTGCAAATTCTTCAGTATGGTTAGATTTTACATGTATATCTCCTTGACCCAGTACAATTATCATATTTCCATGTGGATATTTTTTTAATACTATGACATGGAAAATATGTGGAAAAGAATTGAGAAAATGATGTCATGTGATCGGTGGCCTATAGTCTAAAATCCAATTATTTTTAAAATATGTATTTGAGATATTAAATCCAACAAAAACTTGTAACTCGGAAGAATATTTCAGTGAACACATATCTATTGGTTTTTTCATATTACTATGGAAGGATATTACTCTTGATAACTTTCATGGATGAGTTGTGATCTTTTTAAAGTTCAAGAACAACAACATGAGCAGATTGACCTCCTTAACATGAACATATTGACCTCCTTAACATGAACATATTGACCTCCTTTCTTTGGAGGACCACCTTTGTATCCCACTGTTTGCTTTGAGGTTTTTTCGTGTAATTCCAACATTTATCTCTTTTTCCATTCAACCGATTGGTTGAATGCACAACTTGTAGCTCTCCTCTAGCCTGAGGCTTGTCTCCATTTTCGACTTACTTTTTGTCATTATACATATTGTTTGTTACATTTTCTCAACTTACTTTTTGTCATTATACACATTGAATATAGATGCATAAATCCTTCTAGACAATTAAAGAAATAAAATTAAACTATATAGAATTATAGCCTAACGAAAATTATAATAAATAAGAACAACGTCAACAAATTCCTCAAAAATCTCAACAAAGTCAATATTAGAGCATAGTAGAAATAAGATCAAATTAAACATAGTAACATAGTGCAATCTAAACAAATCATGTTTTCTTCAATATGTTGTTTGCCACTATATTTATGTATTCTCCTCTTGTATTACATCTAATTTTTGTTTTTTAGTAAACCCTCCCACTTTTAATTATGTTTCATTCATTTTAATGTTTCATATGTATTACCCTTTTCCCTACCTTGTTTTTGTCAATTGGCAAAAAGGTTGAGACTAAAGATAGGAATTGAAGACTACAAGAAGAATACTTGCATTAATAAAAGTTGTTTTACAAGAGAGAAGCAATACCACAAGCCTATGATTTCAGATAATTTAGGATTTAGAGCAAACTTTTCCTAATACACTAAAATAAATGAAGAAAAAATTAATATCATTGCAACTTCTAGACAAAATAACTAATTTAACAATTAAATAATATTTAATGTTAGGATATATGAATTGAATCTGTGTTTTGTCTCTTCCTATTTCATAATTATTTTGTTGTAACCACATCCCTATTGATTAATTTAACACATGTTAGTCATAATTGTTATATACTAATTGGTTCTTAATTAGTTGTAACATTACACTTGTACTAAGGCCTTTAGTTCACTATTTGGTTTCTTATAAATAGAAAGAACTAGACAACTAAGGACTCTTCAAAAATGAGGACTATTAAATTCTAATGGGACGTACAATGAAAGAGAAATGGTTAGTTAAGCATAACTTAAAAGAAAGTTACACTAAGTATGACTAATGCTTCAATGTATGGAGCCAAGTAAACATGTCTTAGTGATGTGGTCATCCATGTTGTAATTTGAGCCTTTATGTTTCCAGATCTTCAAATGCTTTTGGGTTAGAAAAATCCATGCACCACAATTGTTACGTCCATATACCTAAGATAATGAATTATAAATTAAGTGCAATAAATGTAGAAGACACATTCCTACTTACATACACTATAGTTCGATGTTAAAAAAATGTATAACATATCGTCTCCACCAACCACCTCCAATGCATTAAAAATAAAAATGTAAAATGAGACATGAGATTCGATTACAAATACTCAAAAGTTCCATTGTATCTTTGTTAGTTTTTCTATTAAACTTAGACAACATGTTGAAAAGGTTTGAAAGAGGATCATCCCAAGCTTTTGTCATGCAATCATCTTCATCGATAGCAAGGTTTTCACTAGTACAAAATCGCATTTTTACCTCGCCTTATATGCCTCGGTTGGCAAGGAACCGAATCATATAATGGCACGGTGGCATTTTTGCAACTCCAAGCTACTTTTATGCCTCGGTTCACCCAAAACCTGAAGCCAAAAAGGGTTATAGGCTTCGGTTCACTGAAAACCGGTGCCAAAGGTAGATTATATGCTTCGGTTGAACAGACCTGAAGCCAAAAATGTGGCTGGAAATTTCAGAAGTGCCACTAGCCGTTACGTCTTTGACCTCGGGTGGCACTGAATTGGGGCCAAATAGGGCTATATGCCTCGGTTATTAATTGAATTGAGGCCATATAGTTCAATTAGGGCACAAAACACCGAACCCTTATTCTTCTACCTCGCACGAGTTGCATGTCCTCTTTCTCTCTCTACAACTGTTTCGACGACTCTCCAACACCATGCGAGCTCCTCTTCTTCCACCAATGTTATACTTCCACCTTCGCGTCTCACCTCCGGCCACGCTGCTCCGGCTAGTCGTCACTCTGATTGGATAGTGTTCTCTCTGCAACTGTTTTGGTAACCCTTCAACACCACGTGAGCCCATCTTCATCTTCCACCAACGTTGTGTTGCCACCATCGCGTCTCGCCTCTGGCCACAATGCTCCGGCCAGTTGTCGCTCTAAGTGGACAATGTCTCTCTCTACAACGTGCACCACCGTCGCTGCCACCACGGTGCTCCGACCACCGTCGCCGCACCTCTTATTCTTGCACCTCCATTTCGTGCACGACCATTTCTTGTACAGCCATTTCGCGAACCTCCTTCCCCGTTTTCCCGCAACTATCGCACCGCGTTTTTGTTTGGTTTTCCGTTTTATATATGTTAATTTTCTATTTTATTTATTGTGAGTGTTGATTTGCATTGAGATTGAAATTGTTTTGGAGTGTTTTGATTAATTTTGTGAGAGGATTGAGTCTCAATTTAAGAGCATTATGTCTTGAAATGTAGAGCGTTAAGTCTAAATTTAAGAGAATTGTAAGAACACTATAATTAAATAGGTAATATATGATGTTCAGAAAATTGTTGTTTTTGCTTTTATTTGTTACTTTTGACTTTCTCTTGTGTTTTTTGTTATCTCTTGTAGCTCTCAAACGCGTTGAATTGCATCATCTTCCATTGTCATCTACTTTTTACGCTCCCAGGTTTCTAATTCTAATATTTTCCTATGATGCCAATATGTTGTTTGCTTTATATATGTGATTAATTGTTTGGTAAAATATGTTGTTTGTTTTTCTTATATGTGAGTTAACCTTAGTTTCCCGTTTGAGATTCAATACGAAAATTATGTATTGTCCCCAAGTTTTCATTTTGAAGAAGTTATATTTTTTTTAAAATTAATATAAGGGGATACAATACTAATAATTTAAATGTATTGAATCTTGAATTGTTCGATTGGACAGTTTAAGAAGATTAATCACTTTCTAATAGTTTATTAGTGTATATATACTTTAAAATACATATCTTAAAATTGATGAATATTTGTCAATTGTGTTTTGTATTGATCTTCAAATGCATATTTGATTGTGGTTTATAATCACTTTCATTTCGTGTATCTTGAAGGCCAATACGAAATGCTGGAAAAATTTTGTGAAATTTAAGATATGTATTTTAAAAGTAATATGTAACAATAAAATAAAGAAAGTGAATCTTCTTAAATGGGATAGGGTCACACATTGATTACGATGTGAGCATTGATTCAAAGATTACTGAAATTGTTCACGCAATTTCAGTATGGACCGAGATTGGATTAATTTACCACGTATTAGCGCTGAGTGTGAGAATGGAGTAGAAGAATTTATAAAATTTGCACAACGTTATGAGGGAAGAAGTGATGATGAGGTGAAGTTCAAATGTCCTTGTGTCAACTGTTTGAATGGGAGAAAATTGAATGTAAATCAAGTTAGGGAACATCTTATTTGTGATGGTTTCTTGAGAAGTTATACAATATGGATTTGGCACGGCGAATTAATAGACTTTCCAACTGTTTTTCGAACTGAACATGTTGTCCATTCCACCATGAAAGAGTGATGGCAAGAGCGATGTGAAGAGCGAGTAGAAGAAGACAATATGGAGCACTAATACGAGATGTTGGCGTAGAAGCTTTTGCACAAGCGCATGTGTATGAGATGATGTTTGCTGATGCATAAACTCTGTTGTATGTCGGTTCAACTAAGTTCACACGATTATCAGTGGTTGTAAGACTTATGAATTTAAAAGCGACTAATGGTTGGATAGATAAAAGCTTCACAGAATTGCTCGTGCTCTTGAATGGAATGCTTTCCGAGGGAAATACTCTACCCACTCGAAACTATGACGCCAAGAAAATTCTTTGTCTGATGGGTATGGAGTATAAAAGGATACACGCATGTCCTAATGATTGCATATTATACAGAAAAAATTTAAAGATTTGAAAAAATGTCCAAAGTGTGGGTCATCACGGTACAAGCAGAAAAGAAACAGTAAAGATAGTGGTCAAATAAAGAAGGAAGGATCTGCTTTGAAAGTAGTCTAATACCTTCCAATTATGCCCAGACTTAAACATTTGTTTGATAATCCTAAAGACGCTAAAAACCTTAGATGGCATGCAACTTAGAGAAGATGTGACAGACTCCTTCCTCATCCTGTTGATTCAATGCAATGGAGAAATATTGATCAAGAATTTCCCAAGTTCGGCGACGAATGTAGAAATATTCGTTTTGGCTTAGCTATTGATGGAATGAATCCATTTGGGAATTTAAGTAAAAACCACAATTGTTGGTGTAACATCCCTAGCGCACCACGCCCAGAGCATGTCAGGTTACTACAGCCTGATGCACCCCAACCCATCACCCTTCTCCGTCCATTCATACTGGGTGGGTTGTTGCCAGTGGAAATCGAACCCCCAACCTGACCTTTAACACCTCTAGTACACCAGCAAATGCTACCAGTTGCGCTGCAGCACAACTGGTAGCATCTTTGGCGTTACCAGGGTGTTAAAGGTCAAGTTAGGGGTTCGATACAACTGGTAGCATACTTTTTGTTAACACCCCTGGCGCACCAATCCTTGGTCCCAAAGCATGTCAGGTTACTACAGCCCGATGCACCCCAACCCCTCACCCTTCTCCGTCCATTCATACTGGGTGGGTTGTTGCCAGTGGGAATCAAACCCCCAACCTGACCTTTAACACCTCTGGTACACCAGCAGATGCTACCAGCTGTGCTGCAGCGCAACTGGTAGCATCTTTGGCGTTACTAGGGTGTTAAAGGTCAGGTTGGGGGTTCGATACCCACTGACAACAACCCATCTACGATGAGGGAATCCCGGGGTGAGGGGTTGGGGTGTATTGAGCTGTAGACCTGACATGCCGCTGGGCCGGGGGTGGTGCCAGGGATGTTATAGTTAGCCCGTTATATTATTCATTTACAACTTATCTCCTGGACTCTGCATGAAAAGAAAATACATGATGTTGTCTATGATGATATCTGGTCCAAAGCAGCCTAGAAATGACATAGATGTATATCGCAATCCTCTAGTTGAAGACTTGAAGTTGTTGTGTGTTGATGATGTTGAAGTATTTGATGTTGTTACTTCTGAAACTTTCATGATTCATGTAATGTTATTTTGCACCATTAATGATTTTCCAGCTTATGATAAATTTGTCTGGGTATAATGTCAAGGGTCATACAACATGTCCTATATGTGAAGAAATCACTATATTTTATCAATTAAAAAACAGATGGAAGACCGTGTATATGCGCCATCGAAGGTTTTTACAAGCTAATCATCCTTATCGAAGGTTAAAGAAAGCATTCAATGGACATCAAGAGAATTACAAAGCACCAACTCCATTAACTAGCATTCAAATTCATGAAAAAGTTAATAAAGTACATCATGTATTTGGTAAAACGTCCAAGAAGTCATCTGCATCTAGCCCTTGGAAGAAAAAATCAATATTCTTTGATCTTCCATATTGGTCGAAGGTATAAGTTAGGCATTACATAGATCTCATGCATGTAGAGAAGAATGTGTGTGATAGCTTGATTGGTACACTACTTAACAGTCAGGGAAAGACAAAAGATGGAGTAAATACTCGTTTGGATTTGGTTGAAATGAAGATCCAAGAAGATTTTGCACCAAGGGAGGGTGGTAGGCGTACTTATTTGCCCTCTGCATGTCACACTATGTCCAGACAAGAGAAGATAAGTTTTTGCTTATGTTTAAAGAGTGTCAAGGTACCTCAAGGATACTCTTCAAATATTCAGAGTTTAGTGTCCATGCAAGACTTGAAGCTTATTGGCCTAAAGTCTCACGATTGCCACATCTTAACGCAACAATTGTTACCTATAGCTATTCGTGGAATTTTACCAAAAAATGTTAGACAAACTATAACATGTTTGTGTGCATTCTTCTCTTCAATTTGTACCAAAGTCATTGATCCTTTAAAGTTATATGAACTTCAAGCTGAGATTGTTATCATCTTGTGTCAGCTAGAAATGTTTTTCCCTCCATCATTTTTTGACACCAGGGTACATTTACTTGTTCATCTGGTGAGAGAAATCAAGTTTTGTGGACCAATATACATAAGATGGATGTATCCCATTGAACATTACATTAAAAATTTGAAAGGGTATGTGAAAAATCAATATCGTCCAGAAGCTTTAATGATCGTAAGGTATATTGCTAAAGAAAGTGTCGAGTTTTGTTCAGATTACAAGGCAAAAGCAAAACCGATAGGAATTCCTCAGAGATCATGGTTGAACAGGTGTTCTATAAGTAACAGCATCCGAGGTGTGGGTGTGGTTAGTAAAGATCGCGAAAAGTTGATGCAAGCACACCTATACATATCGAACAACACAGATGAGGTAATGCCTTACTTATCTACACATAAAGTCATTCTAAAAGAGAACAATCCAAGACAATAAGAGAAATGGCATTTGATGGAGCATAATAGAACATTCATGCCTTGGTTTAAATATGAGGTTTTGAAAGATTCGCAATGTTCTGAGACTTTGATGTGGTTAGCGAATGAGTTGAAATTTAATGTCATCTGTTGTACATGTTATGAAATCAATAATTGCACATTCTATACGAAGTCTCTAGATGATAAAAGCACAGCACAAAATAATGGAGTTAGTCTTGAAGCTGAGTCACTACAATTTTCTACATTTAAAGATCAAAATCCCGTAGTAGGATCAATAACATACTATGGTGTAATACAAGAGATATGGGAGGTTGATCATACCATGTTTACTATTCCACTATTCTAATGTAAGGGGATTGACAATAAAGTGGTGTCAAAATAGATGAATCAGGAATGACTCTGGTTGATTATCGAAAGGTGGGTTATCGAGACGAGGCATTTATCCTAGCACAACAAGTATCTCAGGTTTTCTATGTTAAAGATCCTGCATCTGAACATTGGTTTCTCGCTCTTCATGAAAAAAGAAAACAGATTGATCCTAATGAAGAGAATATGAGTGATCTTAATATTGTTGTCACCCACCCATTTAGAAGAACGATAAATGTTGATGAAATCCATCTAGTTGATGATGTACATGCAATTCGAGAAGATCACGATGAAGGAATACACATATGATCAATCAATAAATTTATGTATGAATTTCATGTTCTTGTTAAAATTTAGGTGCTTTGTTAAATAATGTTTTATATGTTATTTATATGTTGCTTATTAATGTTTTTTTATGTTTTCATTTCATAGATACATGGCTGAACATCATACTTCATCAGAGGATGAAGCACCTACTAAGAGATCCACCAGAGGAGGCACTAGGTTTAGAAGAGCTAAATGTGAGAAATACCAATCCTTACGCCATCTTTTGATCATGTCACTGAAGTTGATTGGGAAATGATATGGCAGTATTTATTGGTAACTAATATTAATTTTATTAACATTATACTTTGATTTTGTTGATGATATGATAAATATTATTGATGACATTTTCTATATTGCAGCTAACATTTAATATTCTAAATGTGGCGACGCTTAAACAAAAATGTTTGTCATTGGTGGCCGAAAAATTTTGTGGTTTTAAGACCAAGTTGAGGTCTAGTTATGTCTCTGGATCTAAAAAGGATGAAAATCCATTGTTGAAATACACTTGGATTGATGAAGACACTTGGTAAGATACAATTCTTATCTAAATATCTCGTTCATGTTTTATATTGTATTTTTTTATAAATTTTTTTGTTACATTGCAAGATTCATTGGTTGAGAAAAGCTTCCAAGGAGGATTCATTCCAGAAGGTCGTCATGACATACTTGTTGCTGCAATTTGACGACCTGAGCACCCTGGACGTGTGTGTGGTGCTGGATTATGAGTCGGCATACGCCAATTTTTTTGTTTCTCCTCTCGTCAGTCTTCATGCAGTCATGGTGCTGATTATGAAGAAAGAATGAAGGAAATGATCACTACGCAGGTGAGACAAGAACTTATGCGCCAATTTGAGCATTATGGTATTCGTTCACCAGGGGATCCTCTATTAGAACTAGACCCATTTATGCCTCCCACGGGTAAATTTGTTTTCTATAAGTTATGTATTGAATAAATGATATTTAATAAAGTAATTGAATAACATTAATAAATCGTTGACTGTAACAAGTAGAAGCGAAAATGGGAGTGGTTCAGCTCCACCCGGGGATGTCATCCATGTCAGCTATATATTTGAGATGGTACAGAGAAGACACTAGTGGCTCGTGGAAAAGTATTTGAGGCAGCCACAGTTCTTCATGGCATGGAGTTATCAGAGGATGAGGTTAAGGTCATGGTAGAGGAGGTTCTCATGTCGTTTGCTTTAGTTCCTGTGCCAACATATGAGGTATATACTATGGCCCAGACATTCTAATGTTTCCTCGCCTGGCATAGAGATTTGGTTGTTACTGACCCCCCGATACAGACTCTTAAACCCACCAATATACTACATTTTTAAGTTTACATGTTTATTATATCTAAACATAAATTATATTCCATTTTAACTGAAATTGCATCAATATAGGAAAAACCTCAATTAAAGAAGATTCTTCTCTCTTTGGATGATACTCTTGGTGCATTGCTCCAACTTGCAGAAATCATAGCTGATAAGCTGATGTAGGTTTCTTGGGATACTAACATTTTTGGGAGAGACCTTGACATCCCACTTTACTTGCATTCCCAAGATGTCTTGGAGCTTGCACAGGGACAAGAGGAACTGAATATTACCATTATTCAGTTATGGATGATGTAAGTCTTTCAGTCATTATATATAGTTATTTGATATATTTATCTATTTAGTTATATCAAATCAATTTTATGTTTAGGTATTTGTCTGGTGTCACTGAAACTATGGGGCTGAATGATGTATATGGGTTTGTAGACCCCTAACTCACTTATGAAGGCAACAAGTTTCTTGACATCCAATCATATGTGACCGGATGCTTTCAACGCAGAAAAGAAATTTATTTTGTCCCTTATGTTGCTGGGTAAGTCATTTTTGTTAACTTATGAATATAATCTGTCATTTTAATGCATAACAATGAATTTATTTTCTTCTCAGACGTCATTGGCAATTACTTATGGTTTCCCTAAGGGAGAACCTTGCTGTGTGGATTTGCTCTTTGCGCCGCCCTCCTCCCAACCATCTTAGACAAGTGAGAGATTGGTAAGAAACTTCAATCTCAATCTTATGAATTTTACATGTTATATAAAAGTATCCTAACTTATTCCCTTTATCATAGTTCAATTATTAGACATAACATGTTGTTAGGGAGATCAACAGCTAAGGCAAAATGTCTTGCATGTTGTTCCCTCTAAGTTTGATATTTCTATCCATATATTTATAATTATTTGATTTGATTTTCTTCCTTAATTAATTTTAATGTTGTTGATATAATGTAGTGTAATAGCCAAACTGGCTCATATGAGTGCGGATACTATATAATGCAATGGATGACAACAATTGTGCGTGCTCGTATTACAACTAATTGGGAAATGATAATATATATTTGAATTAAAACAATTACTTTGCAATATACTAAAGTTTGGTATACTAAAGTTGTCTTTCTATATACTAACTTAACTTAATTTCTTATTTTGCAGACATTCAAGAGTCCTTTGCCAATTCCCGCGAAGTCTGTAAACTTTGGTAGGATAGCATGTGCAAAATTCATAATTCAAATGTACAATAGTATTGATTAGGATATATGTATTTGGATTGTGTATATTTCAATTATCTTTTAAATGTTTTTGGATTGTGGATGTTTGAGAAAATATTTTGTTCTGGTTTGTGTTGCTCTGTGAAAAATATTTGCAGGTTTAAATGTGGGAATCACAATAAAACAGAAAATTTATTAAGAAAAAACAATAGAATAGGCCTCGATTGTTACCAAGACCGAAGCAAAAAGGGACTATATGGCCTTGGTTCTTACCACAATCGAGGCCAAAAATTCTGCGAAAATTTTAATTAAAAAAAATTATTTTTAACCTATGGCTTCGATTCTCGATGACCCGAGGCAGAAAACAAACCCTATGGCTTCGGTTTGTTTACAACCGAGGCATAAAAGCGACTCTATGGCCTCAGGTAACAACCGAGGCCAAAAGGCATCCCCTTTTGGCCTCGTCGCAATATGTCTCGGTTCCAAACCCGAGGCAAAATGAGGAAAATAATTGGGGCAAAAAGACCTTACTGCATTGGTGTTTGCACCTTCTTTTGAGGACGAGGAACTAAAATAAATATATGCAAAAGTTTAGATCATCTATTTAGAAATTCTAAAATAGGGTCAGATTTAAGTTTATGTCTGACATGTAGGTAACAAAAGTATTTTTATGTCTTAAATTTAGTTAACAGACGTCAATTTATGTCTGATGTATAAGGATTAGATGTGAAAACCTAATTTTATGTTTGTCGCTAACAGACCAAACGTAAATTTTAACCACTTAAGTACAAAAATGTCATCCCACATTTTTCACGTCTGTTTCCTTTATGTCAAACGTAAATTGAGTGACTAAAAAGGAAGAAGACTCTACCACTTTAGAAAGTAGAATACTAGTATTATTTGTTTTTCTTCTCATTTGGTAAAATTTCCCATTTTGGCTAGCTTAGGCCCTCCAATAGAGCCATACATGAGATAACTAAGGGCCTCCAATAGAGCCATACATGAGATAACCAAGGCCTTAAAGTTAGGACTCTAAAACTTGAAGAAGAACTCGAAGAGAGGCATGGATGGAAGTCCAACATCCAAAATAGGCCATTTGTAGGCTAAAATAGGAACTCATTTTAGACGTTGTATATGACACTTTCTAGCTTCTTAGTCATGCATATCTAAAATAGATATGCAAAAGGAGCTATTGATAAGCACCTACCCACTACCAATGGAAGAAAGTGTTTAAGAAAAATAAGTATGACAAGGAGGAAGTTTCTTTATCGTTCTTCTATTAGTTTATTTACACTAGTGAAAAAAGGGGAATCTATGACGACTTATTATGACAAGTATAAGCCACTTATCATAATAACTTGATCGGTGGCATTTTTTTAATAAAGTAACAATTATTATGACTAGTAAAAAGGGATCTTTCATAATAAGTGAGAAGGAAAAATTTCTTATGACAGGTGCAGAGGACCTATCATAGTAGATGGTCGCGTTGACAAAATTGAAATTATGTTAAAAATATATTATGATAGATTTAGAGAAACCTGTCATAATATCTTCAAATCCCTAATTTTTTTCCTTCCCTCTTTTCTCTCTCTCTTTTCTTCTCTCCATTGTTTCTCCAGAAGTATAGTTTTTTTCTCAAACAGTCACGTTACCTTCTTGTTTCGCGTTGTCGTTGTCACTCTGTTCGCTGCGCCGTTCGCGCACCGTTCATGCACTGTCCGTGCACCGTTCTTACGTCGTTCGCGCATCGTTCGCGCGTCGTCCCTGCACCATCGCCGCTCTGTTTGCCACTTTGTTCGTTGCGTCGTTCGTGCACCGTTGATGCACTGTTCGTGCCCCGTTCGTACGTTGTTCACGCACCGTCCGCGCGCCGTCTACTTGTTTTCTGCGCGTTGTTCGCCCATCGTTCGCACACTGTTCCTGGTTGCTACATTGGTGATTCTCCTCGCTTTGGACAGGTTTTCCCTCTTTTCTTCACCTAGTTTGCACATGTGTGTTGGGCTATGGTTTTGCTTTGGAGTGAGTGACAGATGCTTTTCCCTAAATGTTATTGCTAGACTGTAAGAACTAAGAATCCATATATATAAAAGTTTAAATCAGTAAATATTTTTCTATTTGCAACGTGACTCCAACGTTGTGGTGTCGTGACCCTCTTCGCCTTCATCTTCTTTAGTTTAAATTCACTCTTTGAATACTTGACCCTCTTTGCGTTCAAATTGGAGGGATTTGCATTTTATTTCTAACCATGTTCCGCCTTTTGTCTTTTCATCTTTGAGCATGTGCTTGGCTAAGATTTGTGGAAACCATTGTGTGTTTGCTAAGAGTTTTTTGAAAAGGTGCAAAAAGTGTGTGAATTTCTTTAAGATGTCTTTGTCTTCCTGAACCAATGTGAAGAGAATCTTCTTTGCTTTCTTCCTAAAACTAAGGAAGTTTTCTATAGCTTTGGCCCTGCATTTTAATTGGTGCAGGAAATTAACGTATAAAGAGATTTTGGATGCAATAGGATTTTGGAAATTTAGGTTTTCAAAATGAAATGAATTTGTAATTGATTAGTGTTTGGAAGGACCCTTTGATAGACTAATGGAATTTCTCATTGGACTTGTTTTCATTGCTTTGCAGACTATTACGATAATGGACTTTAGACACCAGAAAGAACTTGAAAAAGAAGCCATTGTTGTTTTGGTTGTTGTGATTTTCTTATTCCCATGGGCATATGGGGAGATCTTGGAGTCCCATTAGATAGTTGGTTCATAGTGAGATTATGTACAATGTTTAGTCTTTTTTAGAATGTATGAATAAATTCTAAAGTAGCATTCTTTATGTATATATAATTTGATAGAGTAAGTCTTTATTGGATAATATTACTGGATAAAGTAAGTCAATGAAATTCTTTTATTTAAAAATTGTATATTGTTATATTTAGGTAATACTATTATAAATGGAGAAAAATTGAAAAAATAAAAAAAAATACTCACTTATTATGTTAGGTGTAGAAATACATATCATAGTAAGTTAAACTTATTATGATATATTTTCATGATGTCATAGAAAAAGCGCATTTTTTATGACTCCTGCAACTATGATATCAACATACCTATCATAATAATTTTTTTTTACCTGTCATAATAAGCTCTTTTTGCACTAGTGTTAGTTTTTATCTTAAACAAATTTTAAACTCATGTTTGTGTCTTGTGCTTTGTATGTTTGCTAATGGCACATTCCCTTAGAAATTATTAAGAGAATGAAGGGTTTAGGAGGAGCCTAGTTCAAAGAAAGCGCACTTGCCACATTCTAGTCTGCATGAATGTTATGTAAATACAAATAACAAATGAAGGAATGAGTTTCAGAGATGAAATTAATAATGAAATTAAAGCCTTAAAAAAATGTAACAAGGAGAAAAATGGTATAGATGAAACTAGAGGTATATTTGCTCAATTTATGCAACAAATAGGAAAGAAAATTAAGAGCACTCACGGTGATAGTTCAAATAAAGAAAATCACCTCTCGTCGGCACCATCATAAGCCTAAAAGTTAAACTTAACCCAAGGAATCTCCGATTTTGACAACTTCTATTATTGGACTTGATATAATTTTATTATAATAATGTAATAATATACTTCTAAGTAAGATAATTTTAAATTTTATTAATATATTACTAGAGGAGAGTTTTAAGACTAATGATTGATGGACACTTATTTCTTTTCTATATTAATTTACTTTACAACTTTATGAATTAATATGTTATTAAAAAGTAGTTGATAATAGACATATTTTTTATATATATTTATTTTACAAGTTATAAAATAATATTTTTTGATATATAATATTTTGTTAAAAGATAGTTGTATAATACATTTAATAGCAGTGTTAAGATATATCCTTTTAGTTTTAATTGATTGGGACGAAGAAAACGAGTTGTCATTTCTCATTTTAAACACTGCTTTCTCTATTGAACAGAGGGACGACAATACGCGAGGGACTATATAGACCCGTTCGCAGATTTGTAAAACAAAGCATGGCATTCCCTACCTCAATTAAAAAGAAGACTTTAATCAGACCATTGGCTTTAGAGCGAAAGGGTGAAATTAAAACAAATTCTATGGAC
>Ga0214544_1008375_pt1 | contig 17256 bp, 8 predicted proteins | sample CNSS3metaG_FD_160074 | JGI IMG/M metagenome (GOLD analysis project Ga0214544, IMG submission 160074) | Root nodule microbial communities from cowpea collected in UCLA plant growth center, Los Angeles, California, USA - CNSS3 | ecosystem: Host-associated > Plants > Roots > Nodule | place: USA...
ATATATTGAGTTGATAGTACATTTAAGCAAACTACATCAAATCTTAAATTAGAAAAAAAAATGTTCATATGTAAAAAGACATGAAAACATCTTGATTGGATATTCAAATTATGTTTCAAACTTTATTTTAATGGCATTTATCGTCAGTTAAATATTGCACAACAATTTGTGCGTTTTCTGAAAAAAAAATCCCTTTAAAAAACTAAAATAAAATAAAATAAAATAAAAAGTTGATTTTAAATGAATTTAGTGAATGGTGCATAAATTATTATGTAATAAAGTAGTTGAAAAAGGAATAATTTTCTCTAAAATATGTTAAGAGAAAAGAAAGAAAGTTAAATTTAATGTATTTGATTTTTTTTATCAATGTATTTAATTAATAAAGTAAGTATAAACATATATTATGTAATAGATGGATTGAGTTAATTGATTCAATAATAAAGTCCAATTATCAATCAGATAAACAATAAATTTAGTTGTGTTTGACCAAAACACATGATTTATTTATTTCATAATATTTAAGATGATTTTGATCCATTTGTTATGTAATAATTGACTTGTGTAAAAGCATATATTAATCAGCAAAAGCATATATTAATCAGCAGGAGGCTTTTTTTTTTAATTTGAATTTTATATTGGCAGTAAAATTTCCATTAAGTCAATTAACCACTTAAGAAAACTGCGCTATCATTTGATTTTACTAATTAAACCATTTAAGAAAACTGCACTATCATTTGTTTTTACTAATTAAGGACTTTTTATTATTTTAAAATATTATTGGAATTAATTAAAAAAAATATATGGTATTTTTAGCATGGAACCAATCGTTTATTTTGGGAAACGTGCTATAATTTTTTTACAAATATATAAAGAATGATCTATGACGCAATAAAGGTTTGAAAATTCAAAGTAGCCGTTGGACGAGAGTTCCCCTGTTTTAGTTCTACACTGCACTCTCGTTCACTGCATCACTGTCACTGAATCACGCTCCTTTCGTTTTTCTCTCTTCCTCTGTTTCATTTTCATTCATTCATTCTTTCTTTCTCTCTCTTACATTCGCCATGTTTACCGAAGGTTTGGACGAGAGCGCAATCCAATGGATCAACCAGGTATCTCTTCTTTCTTCTTCTGTGCGATGCACTATTTCACTTTCTTTTTTCGTCACTTTTTTTAGGGATTCTTTGACCCTTTTTCCAACTTCAATGTTTTCTACAGGGATCCAAACCAAAGCTTGAGGTTGAAGATCCTCCTCCTTCTCTGATACGCTCTCCTCTGGCGGAGAAAATCAGCACAAGCGACCGATTCCCAAGATCTCCCATTTTGAGTTCCGCCAACGCTCTCAATTCCCCTGTTCTGCCTCCATTGAAGTTCCACTCAGCTTTGTTACAGCCGCGCAACCTCGCATTTGGCTACGGCGATCACCATGCCGACAACGACAGCGACGTCAGCATGGAGGATGACTTCTCCGACGAAGAACTCTCTGCCCCCAGCAACCTTGATTACTCCGACTCGCCAATTCCGCACAATTACGACGAGGAACAACTGTTTGGATCTAAACCCCAAGGGCAAGGGCGCTGTGGAATTCTCAAGACGGGTTTGGCCAATCAAAACCTAACCATTCAGGTTCCATGCAGTGTCAGAAGATTCACGGATGGAGAAGTGGGTTTCAATAAATGTGTTCAAAGAAAGCTCACTCCAGTTGGTGGCGCTGTTCAGTTTCAGAAGAAAGTTCGCCCTCGCAATGTGAAATGCCCTGATGACGCCGTCGGATTGGGTACTCCGAGTGCTCCTCCCATCATTGATGCTGATTTTTCAGTAGAGAGGGATTCAGAAAGCTCGGTCAAGAATGAACCAACTGACCGTGCATCTTGGCCATCAAGGGACTCTGTGGATTATGATGGCTCAAAGAGTGAGAGTTCCATTGAACAAAAACCCAACACTGTTACAAAAACCACTGAGCCTGGGGAAAGGTGTTGTCATTTCTACCTTCACTCACTGCAACGATCTCAATTTATGTTTCTCTATTTTTATCTGTTCGGAATCATTCTTCCCTAACCTGTTGTCGTGTACTTTTGATACTAAACTCTGCAGGCTGGACAATACTTTTACAGATGACTTAGAAAGACAGACCCCTCATTTACAATATTACCGCAACAGGTGCCCCCAATCTTTGACTTTGAATCAACACTAATACTTTGCTAATTTAGTTAAGTTTAATTAATATAGTTCACAATGTCGCTTTGAAATTCACATTTGAGTGTCTTCTTTCTTTTATGGTATGTTATCTCAGCAGCTGCAATAGTCAATATGCCTGGCAAACCCTTATCACTTATGACGCCTGCATACGTTTATGCCTACAAGCATGGGCAAGAGGCTGCACTGAGGCTCCAGAGTTTTTAAAAGATGAGTGTCTGGCTCTCCGAAGTGCCTTTGGGTGGGTTTCGTATTGTTTAACAAGCGCACTTCTTTTGGCTTCATTTATTGCTTTCCGTCATTTCTTAAAGTGCACTGTTTCCTTAGATTGCACGAGTTCTTGTTGCAACCTCGAGGTGTAAAGCTAACTGAAAGAAGAAATACAAGAAACTCAGAACAAACAGTTCCCCTGAAGATTAAGAAAGCTGTGGGGAAAATAAGAGTGGAAGGTAATCTTACAATCTCAACAGATTTTTATCCTTCAAATACTATGAACTTAAATAGAATTTTAATTGTAAATTATGGTATGAAATGACGTTTTTCAATAGACGTATTTTAATACTTACTTTTCTGTAATCATGTTTATTAACATTGGATCTCCTTCAAACGACTTGAGAATAGCGTAATATGATATCCTATGTGAAAATTGCAGTGAGGAAACTCCGCATTATACCTAGACAAAAACTTAAGATCACAAAGTCACAGAGGGGATCACACTACATGCAGGCTGGGGTGGAATATGTCCGGCATGTTTCATCACTTGTGAAAACTGGCATAAATTCTATGAAGTCGGCCACATTCTCACTGGCATCAGAAGGTTAGTTCATCTGATGAACGGATTTGGAACTCTTTCATTTTATAGTTTAGAAACCATTTAACTTTCATATGGGAAATATCTCACTGAAACATTTATAGATCTCTTTTCTTCATTAACACCTATCCTGTGATTACACAATGAATGAATAAAAGATGTCTGTTTTATTCTTGTAGAGCCACTACATTGTTTGATCCAACTTAAGAGTACAACGGAAGAAAATGAACCGGAGCCATCTTCTGCAATTCTTCTGCGCCCTGGAAGTGGAGATTACCATGATTTGTAAGTTTTTTTTTTTTTTAATTTTATGTTTGAACTAGGAGATGCTCTTCTGATTGACCTGCTGTCAGGCTCTTAGAAAATAGTGAAACTTTAAAGTCAGTGAAGGTTTTCCAAATGCATTATAGCATGATATAGTTGCAGACAATCTTAAGTGTTGAAAATCATAAACTATTCATTAAGTTCTGCTGGTACAGAGCCGATGGCAATTTACACTGTATATTCTTTGAGAAACTAAAAATTACAATCACACATCTTGATTTCTTGCATTGTTGAAATATAATCATATAAATCTCAAACTGCTTTGTAATTTCAGTTTCCCATTGAGCCAAGGGGATGCTTTAATTGTAGAAGTCCAAGATTCCAAAAAGGCAGTCCATGGTGAAGCCAGAATTCCAATTTCATCCCTCAGTGATAATCCTGTATGAATTCTACCCTTTCATCGTCCATAAATATTACTTTTCGACCCTGCATCTTCCACATTCACATAATGAATTATCTTGAATGAGCAGAGTGACCGAATTAGGTGGTGGCCAGTATATCATGATGAACGTGAATGTGTTGGCAAGATCCAGCTGTCTATCGGCAGCACAATGACGAGCAACGAGAACACTCATATTAAGGTTCTATCTCTACCAAAATTTAGTTTCATAAATGTTTTTTTTTTCAGTAGAAATTTTCCAGTTAGTTGACGTAGGATCATCCTCCAAGTTACCATCTGTGGATAAAGGCAAAGAAGAAAACATGTAGATGAAATATTTTTAATAACTGGATTCTATCTTGGATTAATTATGGCGAGGATCATGCTTATCAACTGTCTTTAATCAAATTTATCATTTGCTGCTATTGAAAGAGAAACCTATTCTAATTTGATTGTACGATGTATTTTGTTTATTTATTTAAAGAAAAGGCTCATCATGACTAAATTATTATTCTATCTTAGACTTGACCAGTAAACACCAATGTGTCATTTCTGGCTGTGCCATTCTGAGCATAGATTTGTGTTTTCATTTACTCAGTTTCTACATTTCTGCAGAGTGCGGCTGTTGTGGAAACTCAAGCTTATGATTTATTATTGGAGGGTGCCATGAGTGCGCAACATTTTCACTCCCGAAACTTGCGTATAAATGGACACTGGAAATGGTTGTTAGATGCATTTGCAGACTATTATGGAGTTTCTAATTCATATGCCAAGCTGAGGTATTTTAATTTCATTTGGGTGCCCTAAAAAATGTGGAATAAAATGGTTTTTTATATTCTTTACGCTTCTATATGATTTGTTTATTTTCTTAATTCATTTTTCTCACTTACCTACGGTGTTCTTCTTGTAGATATCTACTACATGTGATGAATGTGGCAACTCCAACCAAGGACTGCCTAGAGCTTGTGAGAGAATTGCTTGAACCCCTAATAAAGGCCAAAAGTGAGAGGAGTTTGACCAGGCAGGAGGTAAGTCATATATATTGATCTCTTTCCCACAGCAGTAACTTCCCAAGTCATGTACTTCTGTTGTTCCAGCTTCTCATTAGTTTAATATGCTATGTTAATGGATTTGTCTTGAGTTCAGACCACATTAATACTTGTTATACGTGTCTTTGCACTTCATAAAAGAAAAATGATATGAACAGAAAACATGTGTAAAAGTATAATGAGCAATTGCTTGTATTTCTTTTACCCTGAGAAATCTGTTAGTTTTTATAACTAATGTTTTTTCTGTCTAACCAAATTTGCAGTTCGTGATTTTTGGAAATGGATAATGGTGTAACAATTTTCTCTATTTATTTCTCACAGAGAAGTATACTTTCAGACTGTGAAACTCAAATTGAAAGTCTTCTAGCAACTGTTTTTGAGAATTACAAGTCGCTAGATGAAAACTCGCCATCAGGTTTAACGGATCATTTTGGTCCAGCATTTGAGTCTGCAGCACCAGCCTTGGATCCTGCCGTTCAAGTTTATATTAGTCTTCATGATATACTATCTCTAGATGCTCAAACTATTCTAAGAAACTATCTTCAGGTAATTAAAATTTTCACCATTAAGTGACATGTGGTGCTCCTGTTCAACTTAATTTCAAGCTTGAATGCTAAAACTCTTTTTTCCTTTTTTGAGTCTAAATGAAGTGTTTACTGTCAACAGACTGCAGCAAGAAAAAGGTGTAGAAAACACATGATGGAGACTGATGAATTTGTGTCAAGCACCTCTGAATGTTACCAAATGGATACCGTTACCATCTCAACGGCCTACTTGAAGATGAAGAATCTTTGTGTTTCTATAAGAAATGAAATCCAGGCAGACATAAAGATTCACAATCAGCATACGACCCATGGTCAGCATATATTTCCTAGGTATTTGGCAGGAACAGCTCGCTTCATATGTTAACTGTCCTAACAAGTGGCTTTTCAATTCCTCGTGCATAAAATTGCAACGAGGGATTATATTTATATATTATATATAGGAGAGCATTACGCATATTACCATGTCTATTTTGTCAGAACATTTTAATTTTGGTTCGTAGAATTGTCTGAGATCTATTTTCCAATTTTCAGTTCAATTGACCTCACAAACATAACAGCGGCAGTTTACAGCACAGAGTTGTGTAAAAGGCTGAGAGCTTTCCTTTCGGCATTGCCACCATCGAGTCCACAGGCACATGTAAATGAGCTTCTAGTGGCGACTGCAGATTTTGAACGGGATTTTGAGTCATGGAATATAAGGTTTGTAACATGCAAATACAATACTTCAGATTCCCTAAAGTTAAAATATACTTTCTGACGTGCAATACTCTTCACTTTGTAGTCCCGTGCAGGGAGGAGTAGACTCCAGAAATTTGTTCCACAACTATATCATGGTGTGGATACAGGATATGCAACTTGGTTTACTAGATTTATGTAAAGCAGAAAAGGTAGTTGTCATTTCAGTTGTGTTGGAAGTCTTACATCTATTAGAGATATGTGAGGTTTAAACCTCACCTTACAAGCCGGTTTTGTGGAGTTGAGTTAGGCTTAAACTTCACTTCTTAACATGGTATCAGAGCCATTGTTTAAAAAGTCTATCTTAGCGAGATTTTTTGGACATTGTGTTCCACCTGCTAACGGACCATACAAGCCGGTTTTGTAGGGTTGAGTTAGGCTTTAAAAAAAGTCCACTTTTCTTAACAAGTTGTTTTATGTACAACAAAATCTTGTACATGAGTTAACCTCCCCAATACAAACAAATGATACAGGTGCCATGGGCTGGAGTAACCACAAATCACTCCACCTCCCCATTTGCTGAGGAAATGTATGAGAAAATCAAAGACAACCTTAACCAGTATGAAGTAGCAATCAATAGATGGCCTCAATACTCACTTTATTTGGAAAATGTAAGTTCTAAACTAAATATATTTCTATTTTAAGCCATAAGCATTCAAGATATCTATTTCTACTACTGTTTTACTTTGTTCTCATGCATGCAAGTAATCCTTGAGTTTGTGGTCCTTGCTCTTTTTCTCTCTGTAAGGCTGTTGCAAACATTGAAAGGGCAATAGTGAAATCCCTCGAGAAACAATACAGCGATACTTTAACTCCTTTAAAGGATAGCATACCAAAGAGACTTCACTTGCAAGTTCAAAAGATAGCTAGAAGACAATCAACAACAGTTCATTTGCTTCCTAATCAAGTAAGTTTTTTGAATTCTTGCTTTTGTCCAGATCCCAAATCCACTCAGATTAAATAATCAAAATTTTAAGCTCAAACAAACTTTGGTGGCATAATAGAAAGCATGCACGACTGATGTCTATCTATAATGTGTTTATATATTGAAATATTTTTTTACATTTTGATTTATCCACAGTTAGGAATATTCTTGAATACCCTCAAGAGGATTCTTGATGTCCTGCATTGTAGAGTGGAAGACATCCTAAATTCATGGGCCTCCTGTCTACCTGTCATGGGTGATAAGAAGACACTGTTTGGGGAGCAAATGAATGGAATAACTGTTCTACTGAGAACCAAATACAAAACTTATTTGCAAGCAATAATAGGGAATCTTGTCAACAATGTAAGATCATTCAGACTCCTTGAGATTTAAAAGTTATTGCAAAGGAAGCCTCTAATGTTTATTTACATTTGATGCAATTGAATTGTTCAGATGCAAGCTAATCGAAACACAAGGCTGAAAAAGATTCTTGAGGAAACAACAGAAACCGATGGAGAAGCAGAAGTCCGCGAAAGAATGCAGTTGTTGAATTCACAACTCATTGATTTCATCTCCAACCTGCATGAGGTCTTTACCAGCCAGATTTTTATAGCAGTATGTCGTGGATTGTGGGATAGGATGGGACAGGTATCCAACTAAACCTCGTATATATGTTTTACATTGTTGGTTCAGAATTTTCATCGATGTCGTTTATTTTGATTCATTTTTGTGCTAGATTATTTTGAAATTTCTGGAAGGAAGGAAAGAAAACAGGATATGGTACAACGGCTCGTCCTATGCTCTTGGGGTAAGTAAATAATATTAGATATGTGGCACAGTCTTCTAATGGTGCCGATTGCAATATTGTATATTGTATGACGTGTGGACTGTTTCACTTCGTAGATACTAGATGATACCTTTGCTTCTCAAATGCAAAGATTACGAGGAAATGCTTTGCAAGACAAAGATATTGAGCCTCCTCGCTCAGTGATTGAAGCTCGGTCTATTCTTTGTAAAGACACGGCAAACGCAACCGATCCATCTAATTACTTCTACATATAATTTATGTAGCCTTAGTTATAAATATATATTCCCATATTTCCCTGCTATTGTTGAGAGAGGTGGGGTTATTCTTTGCATGTAAATGTAATATATGTAGTAGGTCAGGCTTCAGAACTCTACATTCATTTTATTCTTTTTGCATGTAAAATGTAATAATGTACTCTTTTGTTCAGTCTTCAACCTCTGATATTTGGCCATCAATTTGATCTGGCTATGAGACAGCTGGAGTAAAAGTAAAATCCCATAAAGGTAGTTATTTATTGAAAATAGTGATTTTTTTTAATAAGAATAATCTCACTAAAGGTAGCTTTAAATCCATTGATCTTGCATTTGGACTTGGGAGACTAATCCGAGGATTGTTTCAAAATTTAGAACATTTTAGCCTTTTTGTTTTGTATCTGGCCGTTTTGCCACTAGTTTAGTCGTTAATAATGAGTTAATTTGTCTAGTTTTTAATAAGATAAACAGTATTATTTTCTGTGTGTGTTAACTTACATCAAAAGTATATTTTATGTGTTTCTTTGGAGTAAAACATTAAATATAATAATATTATTTGATTTAGAGATAACAAGAGATGGAACTATCTTTTATGGTGTGAAACTCTTAACGAAAAGGTATTAATACTGATCTACCAAAAATATTTAGAGTTATCTCCTTTTCCTTATTTTTCATAGTTTTTTTATAATCATCGTTTTCTAACCTCTTGGGTTTCCTTTAGTTTTTATTGTCCTCGGAACCTCCTATTTATTTCAATAATTTGTCTTCAATCTTTCACCTTTTGAAAGTCTCATATGCATAATGGTCACAATAGTAATCAACCAAATCATTATTTAACCTAACTTATCAATCGAAATTGGACTTTATTGAACTAATCTATATTGAGCTTATCAAACCAAAAACCATTTGCTGTGAAGTACATGATATTGTTGTGAATTCATGTTTGATACCCTCTTTCTTATAAAAACTCTTCAAACTCCTTGAAGGTATGCTTTTTAACATCTTCACTTTTCAAGACATTGAGTAATATATGTCACTTTGCTTTTTAACCAGCAATTTAAAGTTAGAGGTGGCAAAACGGGACAAGCCGAACAGGCCCACCACCAATAAACGAGTTGGATATTACAACCCGTTCCATCTTAGGACGGGCTGGCAGGCTGGCTCTTCCCTTTTTTTTTATTTTTTTTAATTTTTTTAATTTTCTTTAACTTTTTTTAAAAATTTTGTTTATAAATCTATTATATATATATATATATATAAACTTATATATATATATATATATATATATTTATATAATATAAAAACGTATTATTTTTTTATTGTTTTTAGTTTTAAAAATTAAAAAATTAAAAAAAAAAGGTTGACAGGTCAGGACAGGTTGGCCCGTTTTGACCCGTTAAACTAGCGGGCTAAACGGGTCGGGTTACTTTAGGTTGACGGATTGAAAATTTCAACCCGGCCTGATTTAGTATTTTTCTTAGAATTTCAAAAAATGAATTTAGATCAACTTTTTTTTTGCTTTTGTTATTTTAAATTATACATATATAAAATATATATATATATATATATATATATATAGAGAGAGAGAGAGAGACGTGTGTATAAAAAAAACATTTAAATGTGTAAAAAAAATTAAGATTTTAATTGTTTAATCAGTGTTTATAATAATATAAAATAAAATAATTATTACATTTACTTGTTAAATTGCACTCTTGTAATGAATATTGGAATTTAATTCATATTTGTCAATTATACAATAATATTACATATTCGCATTGTTCGAATAATATAATACAATATAATAAATATTAATCTTTTAAACTTTTAAAGAAAAAAATATATTAGAGGATCAATTCATAATGTCCCACCTTTGACCAGTCCATTTCGTAGCGTAATCGAAAGAACAAAAAATTGACAAAATGAAGTTGAAATTTTGAAAACACCAACTTATCCCTAAACATGCTATATAGAATAAAAGCTAACTTTATACCTACTTTAGTCCTTTTTTACATGTTATGATGTCGACAAAAAGATCATTGTATCTATCAAAAGTACTTAATGATTAATACCTATTGAACAATTTTATATGCTTACTTGATAATAAAATATTTGAACTCAACCAATTTGATAATAACCTCTCACATTGGTGATTCTCTCTACAAATTAGTTATGGATGAAAATGGATTGAAATTAACATTATATTTTACACACACGCACGTACACACACATACACTATTTTTAGGAATTTTAATAATTAGTGTTTGTAATAACAAAAATATAATTGTTATATTTACTTGTTAAATTACACTTTTATAATTAATATTATAATTTAAATTGTATGTATCACTCTTAACATATGTTAAACTTTTTAACTTTTTAAATAATATATGTTAAACTTTTCAACTACTTTTTTTTTTTTACTTTTAATTAAAAAAAATAGAAGATGAATCCATTATGTCACATCTTTGATGAGTCAATTTCGCAACTTAATCCAAATAAATAGAAAACATAAAAAGTAAGTTGTTGCATTGAAAACAACAATTTATTCCCTAAACTTGCTGAATATAATAAAAGCTAATTTTATACCTACTTTAGCCTCTCTTTTTACATGCTATAATGGTATATATTGGCCCAAAGATGATTATGCCCATGAATTTAAATTCTCTGTTGTGTTTCTCTATGTTGGTAATGTTTTCAAAATACATTGATGGACACTTATATCGATATATTAAAATATTAAAATTATTTTTAAAATACCAACATTAGTATATTCTCGAAGACATAATAGAGAACAACATAAAAAAAATCAACAGAGAATCCGAACGAACGTCATCAAATGCACTTAGTTATTATTACCTATTAGTCTACTTTATGCTTACTTAATCTGTACATATTGGTTATGGATGACAGCTTAAATCAACTTGACTAATTTTATTTGATATGTCTCTTGGAATCTAAAAATAGTGGGTTAGGATCACCTTTATTTTTGCTTTTGTTATTTTAAATTTTACATTTATAAAAGTAATTATATATATATATATATATATATATATATATATATATATATATATATATGTGTGTGTGTGAGAATGTATAAATATTTGTAAGATGTATTAATTTTATAATAACATAAAATAAAATAATGATTATATTTACTTGTTTAATTATATTTATGTAATTAGTATTATAATTTAAATTGTATATGTCAATGTTATAGAAACATTACCCCTTTGCATTGTTCAAATAATATAATATAACAAAAATAAATTTTTTATTTTTTATTTTTTTACTTTTAATTAAAAAAAACAAGTTTAGAGGATTGATTAATTATGTCCCCACTTTTGACTAGTCAATTTCACAACTTAATAGAACAAGAAAAACATATAAAAACAAGTTGACGCATTGATAACACTAACTTATCTCTAAACCTGCTAAATATAATCAAACAAACTTTATACCTAAATTAGCCGTTTTTACATGTTATAGTAGGATATGTTGACAAAAAAATTGATTATACCCATCAAAAGTAATTAATTATTAATACCTAATAATCCATTTTATGCTTACTTAATTATAATATATTTGAACTCAACCAATGTGATAATTAACCAGTCACATTAGTGCTTCTATCTAAAAATTAGTTATGAATGACAATTCAAATTAATCTGACTCATTTTGATCTAACATGTCTCTTAAATCCCAAAAATGGATTGAGATCAACTTTATTTTAGCTTTTGTTATTTTTTATTTTATATTTATAAAAAATATATATATATATATATATATATATATATATATATATAAAAGATTTTAATTAATGTTTATAATAACATAAAATAAAATAAGAATTACATTTACTTGTTAAATTACGCTCTCATAATTAATATTAGAATTTAAATTATATGGTTCAATATTATAATAATATTACATACTTGCATCGTTCAAATAATATAACATAAAAATATTAATCTTTTATCTATTTTTAAACTTTTAATTAAAAAAATTTAGAGATCAATCAATTATGTCTCAACTTCTGCCAGTCAATTTTGCATTAATCCAGATAAGCAGAAACAGGAAAAATTAAGTTGGTGCCTTAAAAACACCAACCTATCCCCATAACCTGCTAAGTATAATAAAAGCTAACTCTATACCTATTTTAGCCTTTTATTTTAGGTTGAAAATTTCAACTCGGCCCACCTTTTTCTTTGGGGACTGACGAGTCCGGTCCACTTTGACATCTCTATTTAAAGTTTCCAAATTTCACTGGTCACTTTTATTAAATATAGTTATTCTCATCAACAAAAAGACACAATATTTATTTTCACATAATAAAATAATATGAGAAGGCCCACGTCAACACACATACAATAATACTTACAAAGCATCATAATGCACCATATATATTTTAATTTAAAGTTTTATTATTTTAAACAAAATTTAAATATTAAATAAAATTAAATAAAGCACAACAAATTTTTTATTTTTTGCTTTTTTTACTTAAAATTTAATATTATTTTAATTTTACTTATATTTATACTTATATTTATTTTTCAGTATATCATAAAAAAATTATATATATAGATATTAATATTTTTTTATTTTTAAAATATATATTAAGAAATATGAGAACATAAGAAATAAATAAAATAATAAATAATAAACTAAAAAAACATTTCAAACTTAGAAAACATAAATTTCAAATAAAATTAAAAATATTAAAAATAGAATTAATTTTTTGATTTCCGAAAGTCGACTTCTGGTAATATATTTTGACTTTCGAAAGTCGACTTCTGATAATATATTTTAACTTTTGGAAGTCGACCGGTAACATATTTTGATTTCCAGAAGTCGACATCCAAAAATAATTTTGGAGGTGTAATATTCATAGTCAAGGGATTTTTTTGGAATTTAAAGAAATTTTGGAGGTGTAAAAAGAAAAAAAAAATATATTAGAGAATCAATTCATAATGTCCCACCTTTGACCGGTCAATTTCGCAACATAATCGGAACAACAAAAAATTAGCAAAATCAAGTTGAAATGTTAAAAACACTAACTTATCCCTAAACATGCTAGATAGAATGAAAACTAACTTTATACCTATTTTAGCCCTTTTTACATATTATGATGGTATATGTTAACAAAAAGATGATTATATCTATCAAAAGTACTTAATGATTAATACCTATTGAACCATTTTATATGCTTACTTGATAATAAAATATTTGAACTCAACCAATTTAATAATAACCTCTCACATTGATGGTTCTCTATACAAATTAGTTATGGATGACAATTCATATAAACTTGACTCATTTTGATTTAATATGATTCCTAAGAATGGATAGAGAGATATATATATTTTTTTTTTTTTTTTTTTTATTTTATATATATATATATATATATATATATATATATATATATATATATATATATATATATATATACTAAAACATATTTAAATATATAAATATTTTTAGGAATTTTAATAATTAATGTTTGTAATAACAAAAATAAAATAATTATTATATTTACTTGTTAAATTACACTCTTATAACTAATATTATAATTTAAATTGTATGTATTACTGTTATAGTAATATTACATATTTGCAATGTTCAAATAATATAATATAACATACGTTGAACTTTTTAAACCTTTTTTTTTTTTACTTTTAATTAAAACAAAAGAAGATCAATCCATTATGTCACATATTTAACGAGTCAATGTCGCAGCTTAATCCAAATAAATAGAAAACAAAACAAAAAAAGTAAGTTGTTGCATTGAAAACAACAATTTATTTTCTAAACATGCTGAATATAATAAAAATTAACTTTATATCTACTTTAGCCTCTCTCTTTTTTTTTACGTGTTATAATGGTATATGTTGGCAAAAAGATGATTATGTCCATGAATTGAAATTTTTTGTTGTGTTTTTCTATGTTGGTAATGTTTTCAAGATATACTGATGAACACTTATATCAATATATTAGAATATTAAAATTATTTTTAAAGTATCAACATTAGTGTATTTTCGAAGACATAATATTAAAATTATTTTTAAATTACCAACATTAGTGTATTTTCAAAGACATAATAGAGGACAACATAAAAAAATCAGCAGAGAATCCAAAGGGCATCAAATGCACTTAGTGATTACTACCTATTAATCTATTTTATACTTACTTAACCTGTGCACATTGATTATGGATGACAGTTTAAATCAACTTGACTAATTTTATTTGATATGTCTCTTGGATTCCAAAAATAGTGGGTGGGGATCACCTTTATTTTTCTTTTGTTATTTTAAATTTTACATTTATAAAAATAATTATATATATATATATATATATATATATATATATATATATATATATATATATATATATGTGTGTGTGAATGTATAAATATTTTTAAGATGTATTAATTTTATAATAACATAAAATAAAATAATGATTATATTTACTTGTTTAATTATATTTTTGTAATTAGTATTATAATTTAAATTGTACATGTCAATGTTATATAAATATTACCCCTTTGCATTGTTCAAATAATATAATAAAACAAAAATAAATATTTTGTTTTTTTATTTTTTTTACTTTTAATTAAAAAAAAGTTTAAAGGATTGATTAATTATGTCCCCACCTTTGACTAGTCAATTTCACAGATAAAAACAAGTTGACGCATTGATAACGCTAATTTATCTCTAAACTTGCTAAATATAATAAAACAAACTTTATACCTAAATTAGCCGTTTTACATGTTATAGTGGGATATGTTGACAAAAATTGATTATGCCCATCAAAAGTACTTAATTATTAATACCCATTTTATGCTTACTTAATCATAATATATTTGAACTCAACCAATTTGATAATGAATCAATCACATTAGTGCTTCTATCTAGAAATTAATTATGAATCACAATTCAAATCAACTTCTCTCATTTTGAGCTAACATGTCTCTTAGATCCTAAAAATGGATTTAGATCAACTTTATTTTAGCTTTTGTTATTTTAGATTTTACAATTATAGAAATTATTATTATTACTATTATTATTATTATTATTATATATATATATATTAAGATTTTAATTAATTAATGTTTAAAATAACATAAAATAAAATAAGAATTACATTTACTTGTTAAATTACTCTCATAATTAATATTAGAATTTAAATTATATGGGTCAATGCTATAATAATATTACATACTTGCATTGTTCAAATAATGTAACATAAAAATATTAATCTTTTATTTATTTTTAAACTTTTAATTAAAAAAAAAATTAGAGATCAATCAATTATATCTCAACTTCTGCCAGTCAATTTCGCATTAACCCAGATAAGCAAAAAGAGGACAAATTTAAGTTGGTGCCTTAAAAACACCAACCTCTCCCCGTAACCTGCTATTATTATAAAAGCTAACTCTATACCTATTTTAGATTTTACATTTATAGAAAATATTATATATATATATATATATATATATATATATATATATTAAGTTTTTAGTTAATTAATGTTTAAAATAACATAAAATAAAATAAGAATTACATTTACTTGTTAAATTACTCCCATAATTAATATTAAAATTTAAATTATATGGGTCAATGCTATAATAATATTACATACTTGCATTGTTCAAATAATATAACATAAAAATATTAATCTTTTATTTATTTTTAAACTTTTAATTAAAAAAATTTAAGGATCAATCAATTATATCTCAACTTCTTCCAGTCAATTTCGCATTAACCCGAATAAGCAGAAACAGGAAAAATTAAGTTGGTGCCTTAAAAACACCAACCTCTCCCCATAACCTGCTAAGTATAACAAAGCTAACTCTATACCTATTTTAGATTTTACATTTATAGAAATTATTATATATATATATATATATTACGATTTTAATTAATTAATGTTTAAAATAAAATAAGAATTACATTTACTTGTTAAATTACTCCCACAATTAATATTAAAATTTAAATTATATGGGTCAATGCTATAATAATATTACATACTTGCATTGTTCAAATAATGTAGCATAAAAATATTAATCTTTTATTTATTTTTAAACTTTTAATTAAAAAAATTTAGAGATCAATCAATTATATCTCAACTTCTGCGAGTCAATTTCACATTAACCCAGATAAGCAGAAACAAGAAAAATTATGTTGGTGCCTTAAAAACACCAACCTCTCCCCGTAACCTGCAAAGTATAATAAAAACTAACTCTATACCTATTTTAGATTTTACATTTATAGAAATTATTATATATATATATATATATATTAAGATTTTAATTAATTAATGTTTAAAATAACATAAAATAAAATAAGAATTACATTTACTTGTTAAATTACTCCCATAATTAATATTAAAATTTAAATTATATGGGTCACTGTTATAATAATATTACATACTTGCATTGTTCAAATAATGTAATTAAAAAAATTTAGAGATCCATCAATTATATCTCAACTTCTGCTAGTCAATTTCGTATTAACCCAGATAAGCAGAAACAGAAAAAATTAAGTTGGTGCTTTAAAAACACCAACCTCTCCCCTGCTAAGTATAATAAAAGCTAACTCTATACCTATTTTAGATTTTACATTTATAGAAATTATTATATATATATATATATATTTTAATTAATTAATATTTAAAATAACATAGAATAAAATAAGAATTACATTTACTTGTTAAATTACTCTCATAATTAATATTATAATTTAAATTATATGGGTCAATGCTATAATAATATTACATACTTGCATTGTTCAAATAAAGTAACATAAAAATATTAATCTTTTAATTATTTTTAAACTTTGAATTAAAAAAAATTAGAGAACAATAAATTATATCTCGAACTTCTGCCAGTCAATTTCGCATTAACCCAGATAAGCAAAAAGAGGACAAATTTAAGTTGGGGCCTTAAAAACACCAACCTCTCCCCATAACCTGCTAAGTATAATAAAAGCTAACTCTATACCTATTTTAGATTTTACATTTATAGAAATTATTATTATATATATATATATGTATATGTATATATATATATATATATATATATATATATATATATATTAAAGTTTTAATTAATTAATGTTTAAAATAACATAAAATAAAATAAGAATTACATTTACTTTTTAAATTACATTCTCATAATTAATATTAGAATTTAAATTATATGGGTCACTGCTATAATAATATTACATACTTGCATTGTTCAA
>Ga0214544_1008379_pt1 | contig 17241 bp, 16 predicted proteins | sample CNSS3metaG_FD_160074 | JGI IMG/M metagenome (GOLD analysis project Ga0214544, IMG submission 160074) | Root nodule microbial communities from cowpea collected in UCLA plant growth center, Los Angeles, California, USA - CNSS3 | ecosystem: Host-associated > Plants > Roots > Nodule | place: USA...
ACCTAACCCACGCCCCAACGGACAACACCGCTCCTCCCCAAAGCCATAACTGGACCACCCCCTATATCCAATACCTAAAAACCGGCAACCCCCCACAGGATGCGGACAAAACTTGGCTGGCTAAGGCTGCCAGGTATACCATGATAGGCGATGACCTTTACAAATGTGGGTATGGCCAACCCCTCCTCAAATGTGTCACGGCAGAGCAAGCATAGTATATTATTAAAGAGCTACACGAAGGCATTTGCGGCTACCATTCCGGTGCACGCACCATGGCCACTAGAGTACTTAGAGCCGGGAACTTCTGGCCGACCATAGAAGCAGACTGCCAAGACTATGTCAGAAAGTGCAAACCATGCCAAGAACATGGCAACCTCATCCACCAGAAGCAAGAACAACTCCATCACATAATATCCCCATGGCCCTTCGCAAAATGGGGAATGGACATCCTTGGCCACTTCTCACCCGGCAAGGGACAATTGAAATTTCTGATTGTAGTCGTTGACTACTTCACCAATTGGATAGAAGCCAAACCACTATCACGGCCCAGCAGGTTCAACAGTTTGTTTGGAAGGATTGCATGCAGATGTGGCATCCCACACACCATCATCACCGATAATGGCCGACAATTTATAGATAAGGAGCTAGCCAAATTCTACATTGGCCTGGACATCAAACACATCACAAGTTCTGTAGAACACCCACAAACTAATGGGCAAGCAGAGGCGGCCAACAAGGTTATCCTAATGGAACTGCGCAAACGATTAGATAGCGCCAAAGGCCAATGGCCCGAAGAGTTAGTAGAAGTGCTATGGGCTTACAAGTGCACCCCTCAATCAGCAACAAACGAATCCCCTTTCAACCTAGTTTACGGTGCAGATGCCATGATACCAGTTGAAATTGGCGAACTATCCCTGCGCCGAGAACTATACGACCCAACCCACAACCATCAAAACATGGCCACTCATTTCAACCTCCTACCCAAACTCAGAGAAAAAGCTCAGATACTCAATTTAGCTGCCAAACGCAGAGCTGCCAAAAAGTATAACACAAACCTATGTCCATGATTGTTCGCAATCGGGGACTTAGTATGGAGAATGGCCAGCAGTTCAAGAAAGAAGGATGGCAAATTCTCCGCCAACTGGGATGGCCCATACCACATACGTGAAGACATAGGAGGAGGAGCTTATCGCCTTGAACATTTATCCGGGGAAGAAATACCTAACACTTGGAATGTATCCCACCTCAAACTCTATTTCAGTTAAATGTATGCTTCAATAAGCCGAACACTTGTAACCTTGGGTGTACTCTTTTTTCTCACCTGGTCTTTTTTCCCTAAGTAGGGTTTTGGCTAGGGAGGTTTTAACGAGGCACCCCATATTCAATAAATGAAACGAAGGGTTCTCAACTATACAACTTTCCTACGTTTTTACTCTCATATTCGTTTAAGTTCCCCACCCTTACCACAAGTAAGCGGCCTGGGTCGAACACCCTTAACTTGTGCTTAATTCGTCTAAGTTCCCCACCCTTACCACAAGTAAGCGGCCTGGGTCGAACACCCCTAACTTGTGCTTAATTCGTTTAAGTTCCCCATCCTTACCACAAGTAAGCGGCTTGGGTCGAACACCCTTAATTTGTGCTTAATTCATTTAAGTTTCCGACCCTTACCACAAGTAACCAGCCTGGGTCGAACACCCTTAACTTGTGCTTAATTCGTTTAAGTTCCCCACCCTTACCACAAGTAAGCGGCCTAGGTCGAACACCCTTAACTTGTGCTTAATTCGTCTAAGTTCCCCACCCTTACCACAAGTAAGCGGCCTGGGTTGAACACCCTTAACTTGTGCTTAATTCGTTTAAGTTCCCCACCCTTACCATAAGTAAGCGGCCTGGGTCAAACACCCTTAACTTATGCTTAATTCGTTTAAGTTCCCCACCCTTACCACAAGTAAGCGAATTGGGTCGAACACCCCTAACATACAATCGATCACGTCACACATACACCACATATCATCAAAACCCGACATACACAATAACATACAGAACATCAATCGCATTAAGCATAAATGCAAAGTGTACCAACGTAACATAATGTATTAGTTATTACAGACATAGGCTCAATAATATTTTCAAATCAATAAAGATTTAAATCCTATCCTGCCGCATCAGGAGCCACCTCCTCAGCATCGCCCGCCTCCTTCGCCTCTTCAGCCGCCTCCTTCTCCTCCTCCTCATCCGGACTGCTCTCACCTTCCTTGACGATCTTTCCATCAATAACAACCTTGTTCACATCAAACTTTGAGTCTGTAATGTCGACCTCCTGATGGAAAAAGGCTACTTGACGTAATCCCTTCTCAAAGTCGTTGATGTGCTCTTGTATGATGCAGTTCTTCAAGTCATCAAGCTCAACTGTAGCACCATCATACTTGTCTTTTAACTCGTCATAATCCTCCTCCAACTCTTCTATTTTCTTCTTCAACTTACCTGCTGAGTCCAAACAGCGAACCCTCCAAGTTGCCAACCTTTTTCTCTCATCCTCCCAACCCTCCCTTTCCTTCTTCCACGCAACTCTCTATTCCTCAAACTTGTCGACTTTTCCCTGTAACTCCTTCACCTTTTCCCGACCTCCCTCCTTCAACTCCCTTCGATATAAAGACCCCACACGGCGGCTTAATATCAAGGCTTTGCTTCCAAACTCCACCATCGTCCTAACAATATGGTCCACCTCCATGCTATCAATAGAATTTATAATGGTATCTGGGAGGTTGATCGCAATATCCTTCCTCACAGATATTTTTGGCAACTCAATTAAACCAGACTCCGACCCTTTCTCCCCACTGGTCGACCTCGCCCCACTGGCCGACCCCGTCCCGAGCAAGACCGCCCTCACTTTCTTCACGTCCTTCCCCTTGCCGGGTCGAGGCGGTAACTCGACTTTCCTTTTCGTCCCACCATGAACATGTACCTCCACCACAGACTCTTGCAAATTGGTAACGTCAACTTTTCCCGCTGCCTTAGCCTTAGCGGCCATCTCCTTCCTCAGCGATTGGAAGAGCGCCAAGTTCTTCTTCCCAGATTGCGCCATGTGCCCTACAATGATACATTAAACCCCGGATTAAAACAACTTAGAATCATTAACACAATTTAAGTAACAAACAAATACCTTCAATATCTATAATCTGATCCACCGAATTATAAACTCTAACTAAGCCCTTAGTGGGCAACTTATCAAAAAACTTCATTAAGATCTCCACCACCTCCTTATCCCCCGCCGATAACTCATCCATCCCCATATCTTTGTATCGAGAAGGGGTACCCGTCCAGCTAAATGGGAATTTTGTACTCCCATCTGCATTCAAGAAATAAGGCTTGCCTTCTCCCTTCACCACCACTTTGAAGTACCCGTTCTTGAAGTGCTTGAAAGACTGGGAGAATGTGTCCAGTCTGTTGATACTAGGACGACTTATCAGAGACAGCCAAGAAGTCGGTTGGCGGGGTCTGGTGTCATAGAAGTATAGGAAGGCATAAAGAGAAGGCTCCAAGTATAGAGATTGGCACAAGATGCGAAAGGCTTGCAAGTAAGCCCAAATATTCGGGTGCAACTGTGTAGGTGCCACGTTCAGTGCGCGCAACACACCCATAGTGAAATCATCTAACGGTAGCCGTACATGTAGCTGCGAAAAGTGACACATGTATATATAGAAGAACTTCTCCGTGGCCCCCTCCTACCCGTGACACACACGGTCAACAGCGCTAACCCTCTCTAGGGAAACGATATCACTGCTTACCCCCTTCGAGATGACAAGTGTACAGTTCAGCCAGGAGTTCAATAAACGAGACCACCGGAACAAAGATGATTGATTATGGATATCGGCAGCCACCCACCCATAACCGCCTTTGGCCGGCCATTCACTCTCGGCCAACTCCTCAAGGGGATCTTCTCAGACCTCCCTAATTGTCTCCATGGAGATCCCACTTATCATACCTCTAGAACTAGTACCCTCTTCATCTAGTTGCCTATCTCTACTCCTCTCCGACCCCATACTTTCACTACTAGATGTGGACAACGACAGGCTATCGCTACTAGACATACCTTTTTCTCGTGTTTTCGGAAAGATGTCGGCTGAAATTGGGAACTAGTCGGACCGTAAAATGCACATAAGACCTCTGAATACAAAACTCTTGCAAATGAACCAAGTAACCCCTCACTCATTTTAAAATTCATATTTATAGCCCAGAATCCCAAAAGGCGAAAACCCCTTCCCGCCAAAACAACAAACTCATACCAATCGACACCATCATTACAAGAGACGCGACTATTAAAAACGACGGCGCCAGAACTTCCTGATTTGACCCTTGACACCCCTTCACCTACCTTCAAACGGTTACCACCTTTTAGCCTTAACACTATTCATCACACTTAAAGACTGGGGGACTGGTGTATCACACCTAGCCGGTTCCGCTAGCATATCAATACATATCACCCTTAACCGACACCTATGTCGATCAAGGCTGGGGGACTGGTGTACCACACCAAGCCAGCACATGAGCAACACAGACCGCCAAGGAAAGTAGTCGATTTAGGCCGACAACCTCAGTATACTTAGTAAAATGGAAGCCCCCATGTTCAATAGGTCCTAAAGGCCTGGGTTGGGGCCCAGGCCCACTTACAGCCCAAGCTAGAACCCAAGCCAAGGCCCGACCCATGGGATAACCAGACATAATTAATGCTCTATAAATACACGTGGACCCCAATAATTAAAGGTACGCATTCATTAACCACAGATTGGACCTTTTAGAGAGTTTTGACTCACTTGAGCTTCGGAGTCCCTTCTACAGGTAACCCCTCCTAGGTCCAAATCCACATGTGTCAACCGGGAAGAGGCCAACTGAGGAGATAGCAGACTACATGGGTAAGATGACGCTTGTGCCTAACTTATCTTGTTTGTTCTCTACAAGAAGAGAAAAAAATAGTTTCTTTTTTATCAAAGTTATAAACAAGCACTCTAGTGTAATACAAGTTATAATCAAAATTACAATTTTAAGAGTTGTTTTCCTTTTAGGCTTAAGAGTGTGTAGCTACTGTCATAACAATAACAAATAAAACTGAAAAATATTATTGATTGGACACAACTCTATCCTTAGTAACTACGACATTTTTATTTTCTACTTTTTTATTTTTAGAGGTTCTAATTTAATGTTGTTTGCCACTTTTGTATTTCTAAGTGGAATCAATTTCCAATTCAGAGTATATTGATTTTGCAATTTTTGTCTCTGGTATGGTTTCAATTATGTGTTATTTTTTTAATTTTAGTCTATCTTTATTCAATTCAATTTAGTTTGTTTCCAATTTACATTACAGTTCAGTTTTTAATTTTTTAGGTTTTAACAATTTTAAATATTAGTTTTTTTTTTTTTTTTTTTTAATTTTGTTTCTAGTAACCTTTAGTTTTTCAGTTCAGTTCTTTAATTTAACTTCAATTTTGCATTAATATCTTTAATTTAGTATATATGTTTTACCCATTTGGTGTCGGTGCAATCTTTGGTAATTTCAGTTTTGAATTTCATTTCTAGTTTTAGTTTTGACTAGTTATTTTCATTTTTTGTTTTTAGTTACTTTCCATTTTTATTCTTACACACAATTTTGCATACGCACACTTGTACATTTCTAGTTTCAATTTGCATTTTATTTCAATTTTACCATCTGTTTTAGGAATTACAGTCAATACATTCCATTCTTTCTGCATTTTAGTTTCATTTTGCATTTTAGTTTATAGTTTATACCTTTTACTTTGAAGTCTCATTATGCATATAGGTTTTGTAGTTCTTATATTAATTGTTTGAAATAAAAATTATTTTAGACAACAGTGAACAAACTACGTTTTAAATCAAAAAATCTGATGCCTAAACTTTTAAGTAACAAATTTGTAGTATTTGCATATGTGATCAATACTTATACTATAGGCAATTTTTTTTTGTTTAGGCCATGAAATTTAAAAATTGTTGCCAATATGCAACAATGAAAAATTATGCTCTAAAAGGTGACAATAAACAATGATTTTCTTGCCGGCTCAATGCAATATTTTTTTTTTTTGTTGCTTATTCCTTTAGATCATATTTATGAAAGTGTGGTCCTAGGCAATACATTTTTAAGTATTGATCAAACTCTAAAATTAAAAAGGATAAATTGTTTAAATGAGGATTATAAAATATAATAAACCTTGAATAGGCAACATTTTTTCAAATGTGAAAATATAAAAGTGCAACGATGTAAATTAATTTTAAAATATAATTTTTAGTTTCATTTATACATTCAGACAATCCTTTTTTAAATGAGATATTAATAATTTTGTTTTAAAATATTAATTAAAATAAATGTATTCTATTAAAATAAAATAAATAAAATTTAAATTATACTAATTAAAACACTTTTAATATGTTATGGAATTAAAATTTGTCTATATATTGAAAAATTGTACTGTATTATTGTCTACACTTTCATAAGTAGAAGTGATTACAACTAAAAGGTATTATGTTTTCTCCAAAATATAAAGAGTATAATTTATCTTGTCTATACTTTCATTTCTCTTCATCTTGATCTTCACCCTTTCAAATTTTTTACCATTCCTCTTCATCTTGATCTTCAGCAACAGGTTGGAAAAAAAAGTTTAGTAATTATTTCAAATAATGATTGAATACTTATAAATTGTAAAATAATTAGTTGTAAGAATATAAATGTCTATGAATAATCCTTCTTTCTTGATAAATAAGAATAAATGAAGTTTATGAACCCCAACTAACAAAACCTTTCTTTCTTTGATATATACTTAATTAGCGCACATAAGACAAAAGCTTATGACTATAAATAGGTCCTGGTGCAACCATAGAACAAATGTAAGAACCCCTTCCATCATTCATTTTTGTAGGATTTTAGAAGCATGTGACTTGCATATGCACAACCATAGAACACTTTCTTGCTTCAATCTCTCCACATTACTAACATGTGACATCCACTTTGACAATCACTTCACAATCATGTTATGTTCAAAAATGGCATTAAAGCCAATAACATAATTATTGAAAACACAATATAATTTTAATTCAACATTCAACAATATACATTCCAAGATAATAATCAGTGGCAGAATTCAACAACATTAGCACTACAAATACCAATGATCAGGCTTCAACAATAGTATATTCCACAAGAACAAAAATAATGGATTAGTGTTTAATTATACTTGTAGTTCATAATCTTTTGAATTACGATTATATGTTGATGCAGATGAATGAGGTCATGTTGCACTGCTTTCCTTGCCCAAAACATATCTCCACAATTTCTTCATACTCTTTACAAAATACATCAAAGTTAGATTGGGAGAGATATAGAATTAGTTTATAAATTAAAAAACGAGGGTAAATTGCCATCATATTTGATGTATACTTCAATCCTGTCGCAATTAAATAGGAGGTATCAATGAGCTTGAGATTTTGATCTTAAGTCCAAGGAAAATGGTTTTCCTTTGTTTCCCCCTTAAAGGATGACCAATACTTGAAAAGTAGTCAATTGAATCTACATCACATAAATTACCTTCATCATATCGTCCTATTCTATTTATTCTTGTCACTACATCTTTATGCAAATATCTTGAGAAAAAAGTCAATGATTCTTCTACCAAATTGATGGCAAGCGCCCCAACCATGCTGGAAGGATCCTAGAAGATTAGTGATAAAGGACTATCTTCTAAGCATATATAAGAAGAACTTAAGGAAAAAAATTTGTAATTCAAAGGATTTATGACAAGGTTAAAGATCAAAATACGTCTCCTTAAAGCTTATAATGTTCCATGAAGGGACGAACTTAAAGAGCATGAAGATCATGAGCACAATTGAAGAATAATTTAGGAAATAAAATAAATTGTAATTTTATTTTAGTTTAGTTTTGCAAAATGTTAAATTTGTTGGCAAATGAATCTCGTTGAGCGAGCTAGTTTGTGTTCGCTGAATGAGTGAGCCTCGGCTAGGCGAAACACCATGTATGCAATTTTCATTTTCTGTTATTTTTATGTGTTTTGGGGTTTGGGCTTTCTTCTAGAGTTTCTAGGTTTTATTAAATTGTGTGCCTATATATAGAGGTGCCAAAAGTTGATGTAGACACTTTTAAATCATATTATATGCATTTGCGTTATTTGGGATATTATTCTCTTAGTTCTTGGATTAGAAATCTAATTCTTATCAAAGTGATGTAGGCTTGAACCCTACCAAGAATGGTGGCCCAAGACATATCTTAGGAGAACTAGGAATGTCAAAGTGAGCTAACCCATGTGAGCTGGGTAGGCTGACCATGGGTCAGGTTAAAAATGAGTAAGCCCAACCCTACTCACTTTATGGTGAGTAAGAATTTTTGCAACCCGGCTTAACCTACCATGGGTTGATGGGTTAAGTGGGTTGGCTCACTAACCCACAGAAAAATAAAAATAAAAAATTATCATTTTTAAATATTTAAATTTGCAAATTAAGCAAGGAAGATAAAATGAAAAAATAATATATTCTTCAATGCATTCCAAACAAAGTTCAGATCTCTTATGCACACAAAGTTCAAATATGTCTCGTGTGTTGGTACCTAAAAGAAAGAAGTTGTTTCATGAACACAAGGCAAGATAAAACCATTCCTTTTACAATAAAACACACTCATATAACATCAAACAACATTCATGTTTATAAACACAATATAACTTTGTCTTCCTTTTCTTAATTTACCTCTGATTTCTTGCATTCTCATTGTACCATAATGATCATAATACAAATTCCCCAATATGAGATTGTATATTGATGTAGTAACCTGAACGAAAAGTTCCATGAGTTTAGAACCAAATATGAACCCAACATATTGGACAAATGATAGTGGAAGTAGTTAAAAATACCTTACTCCACTAGAATACCTCACCATCATCAAACACAACCTTACACAAAATGGACAGATAAATAATATATTAGGAAGACAAACATCATATTATTTAAGCAATCAAGTGTTATTTAGGAACCACCCCACTCAACATGCACCCTAACTAGAGAATCAGGTAACAACCCATAAATTGAGTTAAAGGATGAATTCAAAAATGGTTTTCCATGTGATCACCATGAATTTTTCATGCTCAATTCTACCCAAATGCTTCCATAAACTCCTTATTCAGTATTGCTATACGTTATCGTGCTTTCCCTTTCAGCATTATACAACTCAACATTTCAATTACAAGGACCACCTTTTATGACTATAAGAAGACCATAGTCAACGAAAAACTTAGTATCTAGTACTATTAATTAGAAGCTTATTGTTGTCAAATTCAATAATTAATTAATCAAACACCAAGTTCAACACCTAGAAAAATAACATTCACAATAATACAAAAAATAAATTTATGAAGACCCTCTAGGCCCACATCATGCTCAAGGCCCAATCTTAGGCCTACATGCCTCTCAAGCCCAAAGTCCACCAAGAAGCTCAATAACAAAAGGCATGCTTAGAAGGATTCAAATGGGATTGCCTCAAGAGGATCAAATTCATCATGGGCTTCCTATGCTATTCCCATGGGCTAAAGAAGACATCAAAATATGAGAGCACACATTATTGGAGACTTAGAATAGCTTTTATTTTTGGGCCACATGTTAGGACATGTTATAGAATAAAAATACTAAAGTACTTTGTTGTTTAGTTTCAAAATTGGGCTAATGCAAGCCTAATTCAAATCCCTTGGCCAAGAATGAGCTTGGAGGACAAGGCTTTGGAGAGCCTATTGTCCAATTGGTGTATACAAGGAGAGTGTGACTTTGCCACATGGCATTAGATCCCTTCCTCCTTTGCATCACACGGCCCACCTTTGTGCTTCTTCTCCAAGCTACATCTCCATTTCATTTCATGATACATTTTCATTTCATTTGGCTAGTTATGATTCCTATAAATGAGCCATTCTACTCTTGTACTTGGTTACTTTGGATTGGTAATAGACTAAGTGTTGAGATTACTCAACCTATTGCCTCTAAAGTAACTTTGCTAGACTAGTTTCTACCAAGAACTCCTCTAGCCTCCTTCCCTAGAATATATTTCTCTTCTAGGTTTCCTCTCCAATTCACCATCATTGCCTCAAGAGCCTCCAAACTTGAACTCACTCCTCCATTCTAGCTCTATTTCTGCTATAACCATGGCCTTTCTCCTCTTCATTTTCGTGCTACAAGGTACATCATAAACTATCAAACTCGAACCAAGAAAAAAGAAGGAAGGGTATTGGATGGGAGAGGAAGGTTGATGGAGCTTGGCCTAGACATGTGAGCTCTAAGTGCAACGAAAATGATGGAGGAAGCATGGAAGAGTGGGAGGCAAGTTTGTAGCCTCTTGCTTGTAATGGATAGGTGAAAGAGTGAGTGATTTAGAATTGGCTCTAGCTTAGGAAGGAGGCTAGAGGCAAAGAGAGTAAGCTCTCTAAAAGATGAATCTCAAGTGGCAATAGTGAGGAGTGTTGTCAACTCATTGGCTTCTATTGCACAAAAATTCAAAAGTGTTACAAATGAGTGAATTTTTGGCTTTTATATGAAGCCATTTACACATGAGAAAGAAGAGACATTGGATGGAGTGGGCCTTGATCTTGGCCGTTGGTGAAAGCTTGGAGAAGAAGGCATTGTCACGCCCCTAGGATCTTGGCTTGAAGAACAAGAAGTGTTCTTGGCCTTTGGATGTGATGACCAACCTTAGTTAAACCATGAAGCAAAGGAGCATCCTTGCCTTGCCTTATCTTTAGTAGTCTCGGCCATGCATGAAGAGAAATGGACCGAGCCCAATTTGAAACCCCATCCTATGTTCCTTTCATGTCGTATGTATTGTTGGAAAGCAAGGCCTAAACATTGGCCCAAAATAAATTTTGTTCTACTGCAATTACATGTAATCCTTCATATCTTGGTGATTTTCCTTAGCCCATGTGAATAATGTGTGGAAGCTTTGGTCTTGATGGTCATTTAGAGGAATACCCATTTGAATCTTTCTCATCAAAGACCTTGTTGTTGGGCCTTTCAATGGGCTTCCACTAGATGTTGGGCTTGAAGGATCATGTGTGCTTGGTGGGATGACATCATCCCCTCCCTCTTGAAGAGGATTTGTCCTCAAATCGTGGAGGTCATCCTCAGCATCTATAAAACTTGTAAAAGGAACTAAGTGAGTTATATTAAATGTAGGATGCACACCATATTCAGTAGGAAGATCTAATTGATAAGCATTATTATTGATCTTCTTTAGAATTTGGAATGGACCCTTACCTCAGAGACTAAGTTTGGATTTTCTTAGGTGAGGAAATCTTTCCTTCTTGAGATGTAACCAAACTAAGTCACCCTCATTGAATGACCGAAGTCTCTTGCCTTTGTTTTTAGAATGTGCAATCTTTTCCATTTGGGCTTGAATTTGACTCTAAACCTTCTCATGAAAATATTTGATGAATTAGGACTTAGAAACCCCTTCTTTAAGAACAAAGTCAAAAGAAGATGGAAGAGGTAACAAGTCTAGAGGAGTGAGAGGGTTAAAGCCATATACAACCTCAAAAGGTAAGAGTTTGGTGGTGCTATGGACCACTCTATTGTATGCAAACTCAATGTGGGGAAGATACTCATCCCAAGATTTATGGTTCCTCTTAAGCACAACCCTAAGCAATGTGGATAAGGATCTATTGACTACCTTTGTTTGCCCATCAGTTTGAGGGTGACAGGAAGTAGAAAAAGAAAGTTTAGTTCTAAGCCTAGCCCACAAGGTCCTCCAAAAGTGGCTAAGGAACTTAGTATCCCTATCAGACACAATTGTCTTGGGTAAGCCATGAAGACGAACCACTTCTCTAAAGAACAACTTTGCAATGTGGCTTGCATCATCTACTTTGTGGCACGGAATAAAATGTGCCATTTTTGAAAAACAATCCACAACCACAAAAATCGAATCAACACCCTTGGAAGTCCTTGGAAGCCCTAGGACAAAGTCCATGCTAATATCCTCCCAAGGGGTGAAAGCCACAGGCGAAGGAGTATACATCCCAGCAAGCATTGCACTAGACTTAGCATGCAAACAAGTCAAACAACTAGCGCAATGTTTTTGAATATCACGTTTCATGTGGGGCCAAAAGAATTTCTCTTTAAGCATTACCAACGTTTTGGTGACCCTAAAATGTCCCATAAGTCCCCCCTTATGCATCTCAATGATTAAGAGTTTACGATGAGAAACACATGGAATGCATAGGCGGGCTTCTTTGAAAAGATATCCATTTGATATATAGAATTCGCCTTGGGACTTATTTAAGCAATAAGAATAAATAGGATAAAAGAAGGGATCTTGACTATACAATTCACATATATTGTCAAATCCAAGTTTGGCTAAAAGAGTATATCTTCTAGAAAGTGCATCAGCCACAACATTGGATTTCCCTTTCTTGTATTTGATGTTATAAGGGAATTGTTCTAGAAATTCAACCCACTTTGCATGCCTCTTGTTGAGCATGTGCTGACTTTTTAAATACTTGAGAGTTTTATGATCAATGTGAATAACAAACTATTTTGACACAAGATAGTGTTCCCAAGTATGAAGAGCACGCACAAGGGCATACAACTCTTTGTCATAGGTGGGATAATTGAGAGAAGGCCCATTGAGTTTTTCACTGAAGCACGCAATTGGATGGCCTTCTTGCAATAACACTGCACTTACATCAACCCCAAAAGCATCACATTCTAGCTCAAACGTTTTCTCAAAATTTGGCAGAGGTAGAACTGGTGCTTGGGTGAGTGTAGCCTTGATCTCATCAAAGGCTTGTTGTTGCCTATCACCCCACATAAAAGGTGTGTCTTTCTTGACAAGTTCATTTAAGGGTGATGCAATGGTGGAGAAATGGGGAACAAACCGCCTATAGAAGCTAGCTAGCCCATGGAAGCTGCAGATGTACCCTATATTCTTTGGAATAGGCCATTCGTGGATGGCTTTGATTTTCTCAGGGTCAACATGTACCCCACTTTTATTGACCACAAACCCTAGAAAGATGGCACTCTCTACATAGAAAGTGCACTTGTCAATGTTGGCATAGAGTTAATGGTCTCTAAGAAGAGAAATGACTACCCTAAGATGTCCTAGATGAAGTGATGTGACCCCAAGAAGCCCAAGCTCAAATGCATCAACAAGCTCAAGCCCATATCAAGGCCAAATCATTAAAAGCATAATGAAAAAGATTCACATGGGTCTCTCACAAGATGATCAAGTCAATCATGGGCATTTTACATTATTCACATGGGCTAAAGAAATCTCGAAAATATGAGATGATGCATGAAGGAAGTAGTATAGATTTAAATTGGGTCATTGTTTAAGCCTTATTTTTCTAGAATAATAAGTCAAACAATGTGTAGTTGAATAGATAAAATTGAACTTGACTAAGCCCAATAGGAGATTTGGCCATGAGCTACCAAAGGTCAAAGGTGGACTAAGTGGAAGTCAACATTCCTTCCTACACCTCATGGATCATGCATCCCATGGAGCCAAGTCCACACTCCACCCATGCGCCTCCTTCATCCTAGGGCTAAGAGAGTGTTTTCTTTTCCAAGTATTCATCCAAAGGCTAGGAAGATGCCTCCTTCTCCAAGCCACCATCCAAGGGTGATGATTAAAGCTTCTCCTTCAAGCTTGATCTAAGGGCCAAGAATTAGTCTAGCTTTTAGGCTCACATATAAAAGCCAAAAGTAGACCATTTGTGCATTTTCACTCTTGAAATTTCTAATACAATGTTTGTGTTGAGATCACTCCACTCTTATATTATTTTGATAGCATACATGGCTAACCTTCTCCTTCATCTCCTCTAGCCACCTTCCATACCATAGCTCCACTTCTACTCTTGATCTTCACCAAATCCTCCATTCGGAGAGCTAGTTACATCTTCTTCTCTAAATTCCGCTGCATTCCAACTCCTCCTAATCATTCTCCATGGATTTCCTTCATCTCCTCCACCAAGGACGTCGATCAATTGATATCTAGAGCCATCCAAGCCTTTGGTGCATCCATCTTCCTGGTTTGGGTAAGGTTCTTGGTCCATACTTGTGTCTTGTTTCAATTTCCGTTTTGTCTCTTCTTCTCCACTGTTTTCTTCAATTTTTCTGTTGTTTTTTTCATGTTCTTGCTGCTCTCCATCATTTGACATTGAGGCTACATGAATCTCCATTGATTCATCTTGTAGTACTCCTTGCTTCATTGGTGTAACTCTGTTTTAGGTTCCATTTTCGTTTTCTAGCACTTGTTCTTTTCTTCGTTGTTGTTTTTCTTCATTTTAATCGGTACATCTTTTAATTTTCAGTTCCTTATGTTGTGTTTTATCTTAAGTCATGTTTTAGCACTTTAATTGATCTTAATTTTCGTTCATATGGTTGAATTCTGCACTTGCTTGATGAGAACCAAGTCTTACATCACACAAAATGAACTATGAACTTCAAGTGATGCTTGTGGATGTGTAAGGCAATGGTCTCACTATTTTTTGTCCATTTCACCGATTGGATTGTGCTTTTGAGTGTTTAAGATGTTCTTCTATGTTGATACTTGATTTTAGATCATAATCAAGTTCATTCATCTTGAATTTTCATAGAACATCTTACAATTTCCATGAGCAATTCTACTCTAGTCTGTTTTCCAGTTTTCACTGAATGCACACCTACTGTTTGAGATTTTTCATGACTCACTGTTTGGTCCAAATTTTAATCTTAATTTTTCCTCATTTAGCTAACATCTATACGAAAAAAAAAATCATTCAAAAATATTGGGTACAAAAAAATGAAAAATCGGCGAAGTTGAGGCAAATTTTCACGTTTTCTAGCGTAGTGGTCTCGGGAATTCTCTGTTTTACTGCTATTTTGTGCATTTTATGGTGCTTTTAAGTGCTCTTTGTTATTCTAATTGATTCCTTGATTGTGTACTCTATATTGGCTTGAGTTTGCCTTCAATAGAAGTGGAATTTATTCCCTCAATTAGGCATAACATTGCAATGAGTATAGTGGCTGTTGCTGAGCACTTTTTCTTCTCTATTTTCAGGTTTTTTTCATCTATTTTAGTGCATTTCTAGGTTCCTTTTTGTGGCGCATGCCTTTCTTTCCAGCCTTTAATTTCTTGCTTGTCACTTCTTGAATCTCCTTGTAGTCATGTTTCATTTCAATTCGCTTTTGGTTTAGCATTTCTAATTAACTTTTCTTGCTTTCTCCTTTGTTTGGGTTCATATACTTGACTCTTGGTTATTGGTTGTGATTGATTATGCTATGAAGTTTAGAATGGTTTCTATGATTTGGTAGCATCTTAAGTGGTAGATATTGAAGTAGAATTTTAGTTTGTGTGCTTATCCTTTTCCTCACCTATTGAGAGTTTTGGATCTATTCATTTGAGAGTGTGTGTGCTAACTCCATTGCTTGGTATAGTTTTCTTGTTTTGTTTTTTGGTGCAGATTTGGTGGTTGTTTTGGCCTTAAAACAAAGAATATAGTTGATGTTTTGCACTTCATTTTGGTGGCTTAAGGTGCTTACAAGTGCCTTACTTGGTGGTGGTCTTTGTTCAAATCAAAAGGAGGCTACAAGCCAAGCTCTTGGCTCTTGATTTTGTGGAAATTGGCAGCACTTTGGCATCACATTTGGAGTTGCATTATTTCTTATTTTTGGCTTTATTTCTTTGTACTTTGTACTTCTTTTTGGCACATCTTATTTGGTACCATTTTGAAGCCTCATTGATTGTGAAATTGCATCTTTTGAGCATCAAAATTAGAGATATTAAGTGGCTTGAGGTTGCTTCATTTTGAGTACCAAATTAGTGAACCAAAATTGCTTTCAAGTTCTCAATTGTATCCATGGCCTTCTTAGGTGTCTTGGGGAATCAAAGGTGTTCAATCCCATCTCCTAAGTAGAACCTTTTTCATACTATAGTGCAACGTTTTAGTAAGTGAGTGTGTTGAAAGTTCTAAATGCTTTCTCACCTTACTTTTAGGCCGCATAGTTAGACGCTTAGTAGTTTAAATTTGTGAGACCAAAGTCTCTAAAATTTTTGCCATTTAGGGGTTCATTCTTAGTGTTAGTATTTTTCTTTTCTTTGAGTATTGTTTGTGTTTGTTTGTGCTCAGTGTCTCAAGTGATTATACTTACTTAGCCTTAACAATTGTGTGATCTTTGAAACCTTTTGCAAGTACATCTTGGCAAGGATTGACCTTGGTACTTAAGAAGTCTTTTAGACTCACCTCGCCTAACCTGGAGGTCTAGTTGTGCTTGGTTTCTTCTTTCACCATTTTGTTAAAGTTCTAAGTTTTTTCAAACACCATGAGCACTAGAAGGGCTACTCGTGCTAGTACCCAACATCAACAACAAGTTGATGAAAACAACCTCCACACAAGTGGTGATGAGGAGGTTGAGGTTGATCCAAGAGTCTTAAATAACCTCTCTCAAGGGGTTAGGGACCTTAAAATTCAAATGGCTTCCATGCAAGCCAATCTTCAATTAATTGCCAATCAACTTACGTTTCCCAACCTTCATACCCGTGCCTCTCCTAGGCCTTCTCGTGCCCCTTCAAGGCATGAGTATGATTTTGAAGAGGAGGAAGATGAGCGCATCAACCTTAGACAATTCCCTTGTGTAAGAAGGCAAAGGCGCATACCTCCCCATCCTAAAGAAGTCAAAATTGATTTGCCTCATTTCTATGGAAAGGATAATGTTGAGGTTTTTCTTGATTGGGTTTCAAAAGTGGAACAATTGTTTGAGAGTCATGCTGTGGAGGAAGAAAGGCGTGTGTCTCTAGCTACTCTTAGCTTTCAAGGGCATGCTCTTAATTGGTGGACTTCCTTAGTCCTTCAAAGAAGGAGAAAAAGGCTACATGATATTGAGTATTGGAATGATCTTAAGGAAGCCCTTCATGCCTACCATGTTCCCTCCTACTACAAAAGAAAGCTCTTGGACAAGCTCCAAAGGCTCCAATAAAGATCTATGTCGATAGAATATTATAGACAAAAGATGGAGCTCTACGTCATGAGAGCCGGAATTGAAGAAGAGGAACTTACCATTGCTAGGTTCTTAAGTGGACTCAATTACAACATAAAAGATAAAGTTGAGTTGCTCCCCTACCACAATTTTAATGATCTTGTTCAAATGAGCATCAAGGTGGAGCAACAACTTTTGAGACGTCCTTCTCGCAAGGATTCTCCCTCTTTTTCTAAAAGTGATTTT
>Ga0214544_1008380_pt1 | contig 17239 bp, 8 predicted proteins | sample CNSS3metaG_FD_160074 | JGI IMG/M metagenome (GOLD analysis project Ga0214544, IMG submission 160074) | Root nodule microbial communities from cowpea collected in UCLA plant growth center, Los Angeles, California, USA - CNSS3 | ecosystem: Host-associated > Plants > Roots > Nodule | place: USA...
TGACTCAATTCAGTCTTCACCGTTAATTTTGGCCAGACGGTGTTAAAGTCAACACCACGTGTCAATTTCTGGTTTTTTCGAATTTTTTAAATTTTTTTTTTAGTTTTTTTTTTTTTGAATTTTTTTCTAGTAGAATTAGAGTGTGTTCTCTTGATAAAATAAAATTAGAAGAGTCTAAGAATAAATTTGTATGAATAAATATATGTGTTTTGAAAGGTAAAATAAGTGTATTTAGAAGTAAATTTTATGAAGGTATGATAGATTATAATAATAAATAATATATAATAATAATATATTTAATAATTAATATAATAATCATTATTAATAATATGATAATAAAATATAATAAAAAAAATGGTAAACAACGATACATCACGTAAATTTTTGTCTTTGAGGTAAGATTGAATTGTATTGTCTTTTTAAATTCGTCTGTGTTTTTTCTTTCTGCATATTCTGAAACGAACATCATTTCAAATCAAAATCTCTCCCTTCAAATAAGTTTGAACAATGCTATCTGTTCAAAAGAATATTGCCTTAGATGGTAAAGTAAGTGAATTTGGAGATGAATTTTTGTAAAACTTAGAGATTAATTTGATTGATGTAATATATTAAAAAAATTGAAAAAATAGATAAAATTTGAAGTTTTCCAATAAAATTTTGTATTAATGAAAAAAAATTAAATTTAAAATCAACCAATAAAATGAAACACACACACGCAAAATACGAATTACATGTGTTAGAGTGAAAGTAGTAAAACGAAAAAATCACCCACAAGTCTTTATAGGGATGAAATAATGATTAGATCCCGCAAATCTACGCCTCCTTTTCATCACAGATCATGTGAGGAAAACACATAATTTCTTACTATCCGTCTTCGTAAATATGTGGGAACAATGATTTCCGTCCAAACAAACACGACATAAATATTTATTTATGTATATGTTGTTTTTTTAAAATAATTTTAACGTTCTAATTTAAATTTGTTAAAGATAAGAGTTTTTCATGTATTTCTGACAATTTTTTTTTAATAGAAGATTAAGGAAGTTTATAATTTTGAAGACCACACTAAACTTTTAAATTTCAAATTTATTAAAATAATATCATTAAAATTAATTATATTATATACTTTAAATTTAAAATTATTATCATAATTTTATTTTTAAAAATATATTAGATGATTAAAAATTATATTTAAATTATTTTTCTACTCAATACTTAAATAATACATATTATCTATAACAATATATAAAGATGATTTTCTTTTTGTATCCACATTTCATAATGTCAATTCTACCCTTTATAATATAATTATTTATTAATTTTTTTAACATTAACGGTTATTTTTACCTATTTCCTATAAAATTGTTTATCTTTTTATTTATTTATTTATTAACAATTAATTTTTCTATTTATTTCACTTTATTTTTAATAAATATAAATTTTTTATATATTAACTTAATAATATTACACTATTATCATCTACTAACATATTATCATTCATATATAAAAGATTAGTACACATATGTTGTGTGCACGTTAGTTATATATTATACATATAATGTATTAAAGATTAAACGGCTAAAAAAGTGTATGTCCCCACCAAATAAGTTGTAAATATTTCATCTTCAAGTAAAGATAATATTGAATTATAAGAATAAATTAAACTTAACAAAATAAATAATTTATTTAATTTTGATTCAAATTTTTAAACCGTAGGAAAAGGTGTTTTTTTCCCAATAATAGGAATACTTTGATTATTTTTGATTATTTTGTAAATTATTCTCAAAATACTCTTAATTAATTAAACTTTGATACATTAACTATCAATAATAAATAATTTATGATGCATTAACTATTTTGTTTACATTGACTATTAATTAATTTATTATACATTAACTGTTAATTAATTTATGATACATTAACTATGAATTAATTAACTGTGCTTATCAATATATCATTAATATTTTAGTACCCCAAGATATTTTGAATTTATGACATTTAAACGTGGGAATGATAATACTTCCTTAGGAATGTTCGCCCACTCTAGCGCGTGCACACTCCTCGGGATTATCCTCTATAATCATATTTGTATACACTGTATTTGTCACAAATATGTTGATTTTTATTTATTTTTATCATTTTTAATTTTTTTTAATTCTTTTATCCCAAATTATTTTTTTCTGATAAAATTAGAGCTTTGTCTGTATTTCGAGTTTTATAACTTTCCAAAATATTTTTCAAACATTACTTAGTTTGATGTTTTTTTTTTAATTTTGTTTACAAATTCTTGATATTTTATAATTTATATATTTTAATAATAATAATAATAATATTATTATATATCTTTTATAGTAACAATTGTATTTTATTATATAATAAACTAATAATTAGTGCTGCTAAATGAGAGTAGGTTAGACTAAATATATTATTTTGCTAATAGTATTAAACGTTTTTCTTGAATGAGAGTAAGAGTTTAGATAAAGAGGGGGTAATGTTTGAATGTTTTAAGACATTTATTAATTTTGTGCCTAAATGTAAGAGGACATATATTAATTATTTGTAATTATTTATGACAATATTATAGAAAAGAACAGATTACAAAAAATTAAAAGGTAAATATTTAAAAGATAAAAAAATTATTTTACAACAAATAAAGTATTTTTAAAGAAATACGTTAGCATTTAAAAATTATTAATTGAACAAATTACTACCCTAAGATAAATATTTACATATTAATATAATTGTAAGAATAAAAAAATTATAAACTCATTTCAATATTGAATAAAATAATAATATATAAATATAATCTTGAATTTTTTTTATGTTTATTTTAATAAAATTAGAAAAAATTAACTTTTTTGTGTTTGTCTAGTCTGTTTATTTTAGAAATAAATAGTTATCTTTTTAATTTTTTTAAAAAATAAACACTTTTCACTTCTTGAATAAGTGATTATTTTAAGAAACACTTAACCAAATTTATCTGATACTAAAATAATCACTATTTTTACTTTTTGAAATAGAAGTATCTGAAAATAGATTAACATTAAGAAGCATAGAAAAGTAAGGTATGAAAGACTGTGAATAAGAAAGGGAAGAGGAAGCAAAGTAAAAAGAACAGAAAATATTCACTATTCAGTGTTATCCAGTTGAAGTCGAAAGAGAAAAGTGCTTTTCCATTGAAGGTTTGTTTGTTTGTGAAATGCAGTGAGTAGGGCACATAGCTACATTAGCTAGCTCCATAGCATAATTCACCATCATTCATTGTTCATCACCACAACTCAACTAGGAGAGAGAAATCTATGAACTCACCTCACTCACCCCTAGAAAATATATGCAATGAGATAAGGACTTGTGCTGCTGACACACATCAAGAGAGAGAAAGAGAGACATCACTATTCATTACTCATGTTTTGTTTTTTCCTTTTTCTTTCTCATTCTCAGTTAATGTTGTTGTGCTACTTCACTCTTTTTTTTTTTTTGTACACACTCACTTCTCACTTTCACACACACACACAGCACACAACAACACACACTCTCTCTCTCTCTCTCTCTTCTGTGCTCTTCTGTCACCCACCGCTCTTTAATTCCGCATGAAACCGTTGAACGTTTTTCAACTCTCTGCCTTCATAAGGGACCTCCAATTCTCTACCACCACTGCACACACCCTTTTGAGTTTTGATTCTCTCTCCTCACATGTTAGTACTTTCTTTTTTCCCTTTTTTTTTCCTCTCCATGATTTGAAGTGATTTTCATCTTGCATTCATAGCATTTTATCAGTTGTGTTTGTGGTGTGAAATCTGTTCTGGTCTTCATAAAGGTTGTTGCTTTCTCTGTGGTGTTTGTGACATTTTCTACTCTTTACTTGAATTCTAAACTGGGGTTAAAATTTATATAATTTTGAATTGGAGTAGTTAAGTGGTTGGTTCTTCATGATAAATAAGTAAAGGAATTTGTCTCTGGGGTTTTGATTTTCTGGGTGTTGGCATCAAAGGGTGAGTGAGGTTGATATAGTACATGCCATGAAATTTGCTTGGTGTTTAAGGTTTTATCATGGGTTGGTGAGTGTGGACCTGTTACAGTTCACCTGGCCTTTACCTTCAATGTGAAGCCTTTTTGTTGTTTCTATATAATTTGGTAAGCTGTATGCAAACTAGCTTCTCTTTTTGTCTTCTCTGTAATTGGTCTACTACTAGAATATTTGTGTGAACCACCTTCTAGCTAGGCTTTCCATTCTTTTCATTGATCTATCTTTCTACTTTTCGGTTGTTTTCAGCTTGTCTTGTACCTTCAATTGAGTCTAGGGTCCCTTTCCCTTCCTTCATATGTATAATTTCAATAGGGTGTTAATGTGTTATCCTTGAGAAAATTCATCTATGGGAAGCCTATGCTTCTGATTTGAAGGACATGTTGGTGTTGTTGCTAGTATAATTTAAGCACTTTTTTGACAGAATTGTCATGATGATAAACGATTTCATGGTTTTCTGATCTGTGCATTTTTTTTTCTTTCCTCCAAAATTTGTCGACCATGGACTATATATGGGAACAGAGATAGGTGGAATTGAATATTGAGGTGTTTGAAGGTCTAGTAAATGCATGGATCGAGGGGACCAAATGACATTACCCGGCTCTGCATCTTACTACATGCAGAGAGGAATACCTGGTGCTGGAACTCAATCTGAACTGCACAACTCGCCTAATATTAGACCATTGTCTAATCCTAATTTACCATTTCAATCAAGCATTGGTGGTGGTGGTAACATTGGATCCACATTACCATTGGAGTCTTCAGGAATTTCATCTCCATGTGTCAATGTGAGTGTTCCTTCTGGTGCTGTGCCAGGGGAATCTGTCAAAAGAAAGCGAGGAAGGCCTCGAAAATACGGGCCGGACGGAACTGTGTCGTTGGCATTGACTCCAACACCAGCAAGTCATCCTGGAGCCCTGGCACAAGGCCAGAAACGAGGTAGAGGGCGCCCACCAGGATCAGGGAAGAAACAACAGTTGGCTTCTCTTGGTAAATCCCCATCTCAGTTTTTATGTTGTTGTGTATTTGGTGAAAGATCAAAGTAATGATAATTTGCAGTTGAGTTGAGATGTTTCTTGGTTGTGTAAATCCTTATCCAAGTGATGTTTTTTGATTCTAACATCTCATTGAACTGAGTTTACAATGGCTTTTGTGTTGCAGACTTGCAGTGGATAAATTGTTATCTTCTTTCTGAGTACAATATATGTGGATTGTGTGTTGAATGGTTGAGCTTTCAAACGTTTTGGTCAATTGAGATTTCTGTGTTAGTGCAAAATCTGGATTTTGCTTTGAAACTTTTGAGTATTGAAAAGATGGATTGTTTGGTTGTTGTGTTACTTGCTTATTTTTAAAGATCAAAATTGCTTTTATCCAAGCACAACACCTGTTGTTTTCAATTTTTGAGCTAACTGTTTATTGGTTTTTTCATGCTGGAATTGGAATATCAGTTGGAGTGAATTAACATTGAGTCAGCAAGTTTTATGTTTTCATATGATTTGGTATATATAACCTATGAATTTGTTTACTATCAAAATTTTACTGTTTACAAGATCAAGGGTTTAGCTTTCAGATTTTTGGTTTATTGAGATCACTGCAATAGGTGAAAATTTTTGAGGGTTTTTTCTACTAAATTTTCTGGAGTTGAACCTGTGACTGTTTCTGTTACATCACTTGCTTTACTTAGTATTGACACAACTTTTTAAATTAAAGTATTATTGCTATGTTGTTAAGTGCTCTAGCATGTGCCAGCATTCAAAATTACACATTTCATCTTTCTCTCCAGTGGTTTTTATTTTTATTTTCAGTCTGGTATTCTGATATCAAACTCGACTCGACTAAATATACAACTTTTCAATGAATTGGGTATAAATAATGAACTATTAGTTTCTTTGCACACATAATTTTGTTTATTAGAAGATACATGCAGTGTTTGCAGAAAGTTGAACCCTCAAAAGTTTTGCTTTCTTGTGATTATGGTACTAGTACAAATTATTATGGATTTTCCTTTTAAACTATTGAGTGTTAAATTTGACTGTTTCAGTTGAACATCTACTGCAGCAGCAGCAGCCTGTGAAATTTGCAGTAGAATTATTAGGCAAATGATTATTACATCTCCCCTATTTAATAAATAGACCTTCGTTTGGCTTTTTTGCCAGTATTTTTCTTAATTATCCTTCAAATTTATTCCCAATTTAAATTATTCTTAATGTTTTTTGAAAAAAAATATGCTCTCCCCCTTTACTATGCCATACACGCTTCCTCTGTCACGCCCCCACTCACCCCTTCTAATTTATAAGTCATACTTGTTGAAATTATTCTTTGAAATAGAAAAAGGCCTTTTAGTGCCACTTAAATCATTTAACTCTAGTGGTATTCTTGGAGTACAGTTTAATTTTAAGACATTATTAGTTGAAATTAACTAATTTAACTATTGGTCTGGATGAAGTATGTTTTTTTTTTTCTTATATATAAAGTTGGAGGTGCTATTGTCAGAGCTAATATACCAATAAATTAATTTCAACAAGTTGATATTTTTACCATGCCCATGATACAAGTTGTGTTTTTGGGAATAACATTACATTATTTTCCGTAAATCATGTTTTTATTGTGATTTAAAAAGGATAACAGTTTTTGTTTATTGAGTCATGTATAGGTGCAAAGTATGCATTGTCTGAATAGTGATGGTAACAGTTGTCAATTCATTCTGTAGATTAATCTTATTGAATCAAAAACTTCTGATCGTATCCAAGATGAACAGAAATCATTATAGCTTTATACTTTTCCATAACTGCTGCAGAAATACTCTGTTCATTTCAAATCAATTGTTAACTTATGAGTTTTAGTTTGTTTCAAACTTTTTGTTACTTTAGAAAACTAAGTAAGGAATAAACTAACCCCATTAATACACTTTAGGTCACATTTCAAAATAATTGCACATGACCCTTCTTTTCCTTATTCTCTCTTTCTTGGATTTCAATTTTTATTTATTTTACTATTTGATGAATAGTAATAAATTTAAATATTTGTGTTACTTGAATATTGGTTTGGTTCAGTTTAGGTTGAGAATAAAATTTTACAAAAAACTGTTCAGCCTTATTTGATTGGTTTTGACTGTGGTTTCCCCATAAAACAATACTCTCTCCTTTTTAAGGTGTCCTTTAAGGTTATTTTTTTGGGAGAAACCAATAAATGTAATATATTTTACTTCAATAAAATATTTATAAGATATTTTATTCCTATATTAGAATAAAACAACACATATATAAATTAATTAAAAGTTAGGTGAATGACAAGGGTATATGGTAAATGTTCTTTAAATGGATCATTTTGGTTCTGTCTTTAAGGACTGATTATGTTAATTTTTTTTAATTATAAATTAATGTGAAGGGTGATTCATGTTTAATGTTGAGAGGTTATTGCTAGGTGAACTGATGTCTGGTTCAGCTGGGATGGGTTTCACTCCTCATATCATTACCATAGCAGTTGGAGAGGTATACCTCTTACTTTTAAGAATTTTTATCATTTTTTCTTTTTCTTTTTGTCTGTTTTCTCTTTTCAGACTTTGTGAAGGAAATGGTGAAGACATTCTGTTTTTTGCTTTAATTTTCAGTGATAAGTAAATTTTCTGTTTTAAAACTTTCAAGGAAATGGTTAAACTGTTTTTTTTTTTTAGTTTTCTATTCTTTCTTTACTAAAGTTTGAAAACAGGTGATAAAATGTAACTAGATACTTTTGATAATTGGTAAAAATGCATCAACTTTAATCAAAAGAGAAAACACATCAAACACCTACTCTGTGTTTTTCTCATTTTAAATGAAGTTCTAGATAAAGCATGAATTGATTGATTCTGGATGATAAAATGTGATATCTTTTGGTGAGAAACAAAGTACTACATTAAATTGGTCTCTTGACTTAATCACCAGCTTACTGGTATTAATTTCCCCTTAGAGAAAGGAAATTCATCTTTTGTCTGTCATTATTGTTTTATTGAAGTGCTACTTTTTTACTCATCAATGCATGTAAGATGATACATGCTCTAAAAATGATTTCATTTGAAACATAATGTGTTCCAAGGTGGTACTTGCTCTTTAAATGAAGAAATACTCTTTCAAAAAATTCTGTTCTTTCCTTCTTTGTAGGACGTTGCCACAAAAATCATGGCATTTTCTCAGCAGGGACCAAGAGCTATATGTATTTTGTCAGCCAATGGTGCTGTGTCTACTGTGACTCTTCGTCAACCTTCAACATCAGGTGGCACAGTCACATACGAGGTTTGTAACTTTCTAGTGTTGTGTTTGTGCATTTATGTTCAGATAGACTTGAAGTTGATAAACAATTTCACTTTATATTGCCCAACACATTTACTCCCAATTTCACTGTCATACTCTGATTCTTTTGTTCTTTTTGGAGAATGCCTCAGCATAAGCATTCTATTCATATGGATGTTAAAAATACTTTGTCTCTGGAAATTAAGACTCCATTCTAGTTACTTTGAGCTTGTTTTTTATGTATCCAGAACATGTAAATAGGTGCATTCAAATGTATGTATGCCATCTACTCACATTTATGACTGCACTTGCTATGTTACTTAAATGCAATTTGATTTAGTATTCCGCTCAAAAGTGTTAAAAACACTGATTGTACAAGTTTTGGCTATTCTAGTTTCAGAATTTTTTATAAGAAATAGCATTATTACCAAGCTTCCTTGTTGTGAGTCATAGTTCTAGACGTGTTTTGTTGAAGCATTTTATTTTACTCAACCATAAATTTAGAACAATCTGAAGTGGTTGTTCAGTATGCTTTCTTTTTGTTTCTTTTTCCTAGCACTTTTATCTTGTTGAAGTTATTTACTTTGGTTATGTATAATTATTGATGGACTTTGGATTCAACAGGGACGTTTTGAGATATTGTGCCTGTCAGGCTCTTACTTGGTTGCCGATGGTGGTGGTGGCTCGCGCAATCGAACTGGTGGATTAAGTGTTTCCCTTGCAAGTCCTGATGGCCGTGTCATTGGTGGAGGAGTTGGCGGAGTGCTTATTGCTGCAAGTCCAGTTCAGGTAAAATGCATTTTATTGCTGTCATCATATTATGTGTTAAAAGATCATCATTATCATGTCAAAACTTGCAACTTGTTAAATTTAGATGCTTTATTACCACAGGTGATAGTTGGAAGCTTTACATGGGGTGGATCAAAGACAAAGATCAAGAAAAAAGAACCTTCTGCTGAAGTGGCAGAAGTTGCTATAGAGACTGATCATCAGACAGTTCATAATCCAGTTGCAATGAATAGCCTCTCGCCAAATCAAAATCTTACTCCAACCTCATCTTTGAGTCCGTGGCCAGCATCACGACCGTTGGATATGCGCAACTCTCATATTGACATTGATTTAATGCGCGGGTGACAATTTATTTGCAAATGCCAGTACTGAGTATATATTTCAGATTCATGGTCACTCATCTAATTTTTCTGTAGTAGTAACTACAGCATGGGAAGTACCAACAACAGAGTAGAAGCCAGCTGACTTATGGAAATTTGATAAAATGTCACCTATCTCTCTACCCATGATTGACTGTAGGGTTGTACTCAATATTTTTGTAGCTGTGAGGAATTTTAATTCGAAGATTTCGTGTTCTTGGTTGAATACAGACTGTTGTTTATATCCTATTTGAAAGAAATTGACATTGAGGTAGATGCTTTGTGGTTTTGGGGCACAGATTATGATATAAACTAGTGTGACTTTTGTCATTGAACTATGGTCTCCTGAAAGGTAATGACAAAGGGTGCATGAAGATTTACTACTAGGAATGCATAGTGTTGTGTCTGATATCTGTGTGTGTTATGCTTTGATTGATGATTCTTTTTTTCCTTCTCAATTCTAGTGTATCTTATTCTTGTTGCCAATGCTGCACTTTTCTGAGTTACATTCTCTGTTCATGTCTTGCTCCTTTTCTCCAACAATCTTTTCCTTTTCTTCTCACCCCCATTGATAGTCATGCCCCCAAAAGTCACCACCATGGCTTGGGAATCACTGGTGAAGACTTAACACCTTTGTTGTTGTTGTTGAAAACCAACTATCACCGGCTAAAGAAAGAAGGGTTTGTCTGTACTGGGTGGCGTGGCGTTGTACAAATGTTATGGTTGTTTTGTTGTTCTGCCGTGGTTGATTTGGTTTCTACTGAAGTGATGTTTACCTAAACTCTGAATTTGTACGTGCGTGGGGTTGCACTTCAGTTGCTTTCCTTGTTCAAGATGCATGTATCATGCAATGCCTTTTGTTTTGTGTGCGAAGGAAAATGCTAGAAAGTGACCCTTGTACCATCCATGATATTTTAGTTACAGACAGCTTCCCTACACATCAATTACTTTACCACCTCCACAGAATAGGATGACCAATCAGAGTGATGATGAATTAGAGATAACCAGAACACTGTATAATCTACTGATATTGGATACTTCTTTTTATTATAAGTATGTATAAAAAAAATTAATGGATAACACAAAAGACTATGAGACTAGACATTAATGGATGGTGTGATAACGACTCGATATAGTAGATGAGACTATAGATTCAACAAATAATAAATTTTTCGATAGTGGATGACAAAAAAAATCGACAAACAATAAATTTTATTAGAATAAATTTTAATTCATTGATATGATAATATGCTAAAAAGTGAACTTTAAACCTAATTTAATATTACAAAATCAACTTATAATATAAGATTTGTATCCACTTATGTATTATAAAATCGTCTCTTTTTTTAATAGATGAAAGCAAAAATTAATTTGTACACAGACTAATGTCTTTATAATAATTGGAAACCATAAGTCTAATTCATAGTGTTTCCGGGAAGCCAAATTGTACTTTAGATTTTATAGATATTATGAATCACATTTGAAGTGGCTTTTGTTTGATACACCAAACGATAGTATCTTACTTATTAAATCTTCACAAAAGGAAAACGCCATCAAAGATATTTATGTAGGAAAAAGCAAAAAGATATTAGGAAATAAGAAGATAACACATGGGTGTACCAAAATCAAAGCCTTTGGAATTCAGACACACTTTATGTTCCTTCTGAACACTGGCTTAGCAAATCAAATGATTGCACATAGTCCCTACACTTGACAGGAATGAAGAAGAATGAGAGAAAACCAGAAGAGGATAGAATTAGCCAGTTATCAGATGATGTACTGTGTCACATCCTTTTGTTCCTTACCACCAAGGAAGCCATAGCTACATCCTTGTTGTCTACCAGGTGGAGATTTCTATGGAGAATGCTTCCATTTCTCGACATTCACTGCTCCAAACCAATCATAAAATCCCACGAGAGTGTTAACAAATTCTTGGCACTACGCATAACACAAAACATCACAAGGTTCCATCTCAAATGTAATAGCCATAGTTGTTGCTCACATTATGTGGAACAATGGGTGTCTGCAGTGATAGCAAGAAAAGTTGAACATGTTGATGTCTCCTTATGCATGTGTCACAGAAGCGTGCTCAACTTTGCCACCTTGTTCACCTGTGCCACACTTGTCACTTTGAAGCTCGAGGGTCTCTTTAATCTCTCTATTCCTTCCGGTGTTCATCTTCCTAAACTCAAGAGTTTGCACCTGCACATACATGCATTCACCTCCTTCTCCAGCATCAGGAACCTTATCTCTGGATCTCCAGCTCTTGAACTGTTCCACCTGAGGCAGAACTGGTACTTGTCACATTTCAACGAGTTGAAGATTGTGCGAAACTCTCGAGTTATCCAACTGTTCCAACGCAAATGGTTTTACAACCTTGTTATACAAAGTGATCGTGATTATGATTTTGTCCCAGACTACTTGGAAAGTGGAAGTAGGTCAAACATTGTTAAAGCCAAAGTTTATATGACAGTGTTTGGTGGAATCAAGGATTTTTATGCTAACCAGTTTGTTTGTGAGACTCTGAAAGAATTATGTAACGTTGAGTTTCTGTCCTTGGGTGATTTTAGGGTAGAGACATACCCTTTTAGTCTCGATCTTCCACTGTTAAAGAATCTAGTTGAGCTAAGAGTTTCTCTTGAAAATAGGAACTCCTTGTATATGGAGCTTCCTGGGAAGTGCCCTAAGCTTGAAGTTCTTGAAGTTCATATCATGGAGGATCGGTGTGGTGCTAATCAAAGGTGTAAATATCGTATTAGAGGCGGAGTGAGGGAACAGGACTTATCTATTGTTCCTTTTTCACCAGAGATAACATTGCTGGAAAGTTGAGACAGAGTCCTTAAGAGATATTCTTGTGTTGTTCTTTGTTATGTTTTCTGTTCAAGAGAAACTATTTTAGGGGACTTTTTTTCTTCTTGTTTTCCTGGTTTTATATTACTAGGGTCATTGTGACATATATAGTCAGTGAATTTGAGCCTTTTCTCAGTGAATTCTGCTGTGTTATTTAGTTTTTATCTGGATTGGATTTTACATGTACATATAGTTTGTCTCAAATATATATAAAATCTGCTAAAAAAAAGCATGTGGTCCATTCTATATATGTATATTAGAATGAATATAACTCTATTTTTCAATGGCACAATACAAACAAACACAGCACAACACAGAAAGCAGAAAGATAGAAGGCATGTAATAGTATTACAGCATTACATTAAGCATCAGCCCATGTAATTTGCAATCCCCCCCACTGATTGTGAGGAACACCTAAGGCTTTCCAGACAGCCTTGGAGGCATCAACAATGTTGTTGGGACAAGGAGGTTGATAATCATGGTCTTCATCACATCCCATGGTGGAGTCACACTCATCAACCACCATGGCCACAACACTTCTCCCATTTGCAGAGATGGTAACATTGTGGAGGCACCTACTCATGTTGTTAAACCATCCAGTGGAGAGTGCAACCACTGGTGTGTCATCAGAATGGTACTTGTTGTCACATGCTGAAGGCCCTCCTCCATCTCCACCCTCTTCAAAACTGTTGAGAGTGAGTTGTGCCTTGGTGTTGCTTGACACTGCTGGAGAACATTTGAATGTTGTGTAGGCCTTGCCTTGCACACAACACTCTGAATCATTCTCTTGGTTGCATTCTCCTGGTGGGGGTTTCTTTCCTATGATTCTGCCACTGGGGCGACACTGCTGTGCTTCACAGTGCAAGCTATTTGCTGAAATCAGAATGAGTAGCAGAACCAAGGATGCTGTTGAGGTAGGAACATTCATTTTGTTTATCTTCTCTTTTTCACTGTGTTGTTTTGCTGGGTGCTTGGTGGGGAAAAGGGTGGATTTGGATGCAATTTATAGAAAGAGATTTTCATAGTAAGGGTTGGATTCTGCTAGAAAAGGAGCATCATGGTACTAGCATCCAATGCAAGGTTCCATTCATATTTAGCTGTGGTAAGAAAACTTGTAGTGTACGTGCCGGGGAAAGTAAGTTTCCTTGGTTATAGCAACCATATATTTGGTCAAAGTTTGAGATGAAAGCTGCAATGAGATGGAAATTATCAAGCTAAGTTGTGACTCATAACTCATGAACTTTGAAGCTAAAAGCTGGTCTTTTGTCACTTTGCTTTTAATTGATATTCAATAGTCTTTGAACCATATGATACGGCATAAAGCATAGTTGGGTTGAATGTGTTTTTCGCTTTTAAATTATTTTTACTAAAATTGTATTTTATCTGTGTTTCAAAGTATGTAACAAATCTGTGTCTACATTTTATTATAGAAAACTGTAAAATGTCATTAACATCAAACGATAACTAACCGTTGTACTTAAAAATAAACAAAAAACTTCTAAAAATGGTTAACACATTAATTATTCATAAAACTGCAATGACTAATATATTAATTTTACCCATACAACTACAACACGGTATTGTAGTAAAATTATAATATTACAATCGTGAATACGAAGGTGAAAAATTGTTCTCTGTTTTATGTAATCTTGTTATTAAATTCAATTGCAAATGTTTTAGCCTTACAACCCAAATCAAGAAAAACAAACTCAGCAGCAGCCACTAACTCCTTGCATAAAGTTACGGGTAGTTTCCTAAGGCTAAATTTTAGCATGATATTCCTACATAATAGGTTAACTACTGATCATATTATTTAAACAGAAAAATGCATTTAATGAAAAATAGAAAAGTAATGTCTAATTGCTAAAATTCCCTTAAACAACTTGAATTTGTGAGTTGCAACAACTTAACTTGATAGTTTCATCTTTCATTGAGTTTCTTAAAAAATTTAATTTAATGTCAATATGTGTGCTCCTCCCATGAAACATTGGATTCTTAAATAGTTGTATGGTTGAATTGTTGTCATAAAGAACCAATGTGTTCTTCTATGTCTTATAGACTCAGCTTTTCCAACACTCTTTGAATCCAAATGCATTGACATGCACAAAAGGCAACAATTATATGATCAATTTCTGTGATGGATAACGTGACAACTAGTTGTTTTTTTAAGACCATGAAACTACTCCAGAGCCAAAACATTTTCAATCCAAAATCTTAAGGCAATAGAGTTTATAAGTCCTTTTACTGGTATACTAGTCATCTTTATCACATTTTTTTTTTCAATGTGAGACTTTTAACTCACCTTGAACTCTTAACATATAAGAGAATGACACCACTTTCAACTCAAAACCTTAGGACAATGGATTTCTGAATCTTGTATCTTATATGTTGCTCAACTTTCTCATTTTCATATGATATAAAACTTAAACTCATACTTAAATTTTCAACACATTCATATTTACCCTTGGTGAGAAAAATTCTAGTGTACGTGCCCCGTGGAAAGTAAGTTTCCTTCCTTATAGAGACCATATATTTTGGTCAAAGTTTGAGATGAAAGCTGCAATGAGATGGAAAATATGAAGTTAAGGCTCATGAAGTTTGAAGCTAAAAGCCTCTATTGGGAGTGGTTGACACGGTCGCTCCTCTTTGTCACTTGGCTTTTAATTGACATTTATATCCTTTGAACCATCTGTTTATTTAACATCTTTCATACACTTGCGTCCTTAGGTTCATGTTGCATGGCAACGAGTGTAATTAAGATTTTAAATTAAAACATTATCAACAAGTTCCACCATTTTAACATGGTACTCATTAGATTGTTTGTCTTTTTGTTAAGTTTTATGTCAATGAATAACTACTACGGTTAATTTATTGTGTGGTTTAGGACTATAATTTCATATATGGTCTGGACTAATAAAATTATGACACAAATAATATACCAATGAAGAGGTGAATGGAATATTTTTAAATTTTACGTTTTAGATAAAATTTTGAAAAATTTTAATCGAGTGTCTATTAAGTTTCAAGAGTCTCTTGAATATTTGAAAAAGAATAAATTAATTGAGTTTCTATATTTTTTTTTAATTTTTTAGTTGGATGATGTGAATGTTGACAAAGTGATATGACTATTATTTTGATTAGGGTATTGTCACATGTAATTTTATAATTTATAAATTTTTGATTTTATAATTTTATAATTTCTTTTAATTTTATGATTTTATAATTTATAACTTTATAGTTTTAATATTTTATAATTTCTCAATTGTATAATTTAATAATTTAACAATCAATTTTTGTAAAAATTTTCGTCTATCACTCACTTTTTTTTATTGAGCATCAATAACTTCTCAACTTGACATGTAATCTCTATATAAAAAAATCTTCAATCACAACCCTGTCAACAAAAGAATTAGTTAAGAAAAATTTCTAAAAAAATAGGTACCTTCAACGTTATTGTTATTGTCACCCACGTCAACCTTGAGAAATTGTAAGTGACCAGCGTATTCTCTTTAACATCCACAACCCAAAATCGGTATGAATACATTTAATATGGGTATAAATACAGATTTGGTACCCCAACTTTTTCGGAAAGTTCAATTTGGTATCCGAACTTTAGGAAAGTTTAATTTGGTACCCGAACTTTAAGAATGTTCAATTTGGTACCTAAATTTTTTAAACGTGTTTATTTTGGTACCTTCCGTTAAAAACTACATAACACCGTTTGCCTTCTGTTGAGATTAACTATTTAAAGTTGTTGGATTTCACTTTAGGTGTTTGAAAGGTTCTTTTGTAATATCAAATTTAATGAAATCAGTTAAAGTTTGGAGTTATGGAAAATGTGAATCATCTGTCAAAGTTTTGCATTTATTTTTCTGCTATTTGAAATGTTACATGGGCTGTAATTACAAGAAAGGACTTTAAATTTGAACAACATCTGTCAAACGACGTTATGTAGTCTTTAACGGAAGGTACCAAAATAAACACGTTTAAAAAGTTTGGGTACCAAATTGAACATTCCTAAAGTTCGAGTACCAAATTGAACTTTCCCAAAAAGTTGGAGTACCAAATCTGTATTTATATCTTTAATATTAAAAAATTTGATTTTCTATACCACTTAAAAAATGGGAATAAAGTAAAAACTTTTAAAACCGGTTCAAATCACAAACCGATGTAAAATGTGAATTACACACAAACCATTCAGCTACATCTACCTGTTTGTTGGTCTCACCAAAGTAATTGTGTAGGTTTTTCAAATCTTGGTGGAAGCTATAAACATGAAAGTTAAGCTATTAACACAGGAAATTTACTAACTAACTTGACGCTTATAGAAACAAAATTGGAAACTTTTAAGGGAAATCAAACTGCACCCCCATACTCAATCACGTGCGTCCAAACTCTCAGTAGCAGCTAGTCCATTTCTTAAAAGCCAACTAGATTCAAAAAGAAAAGAAAGCAAAAAGCTTGTTAACATAGTTTTTACAATGGCTATAACATTCACACTTATTTTTCAATTAAAAAACTATCTTAATCAACTTTTTTTAACATTTTGTATAAGGTATATAAAATTTCTGTAATTTATTATAAAATTGTCATTGCCACATTTTATATCATTCTAAAGACAACTAGATAACAAAACAAGAAAGTCATATAATCCGATTAATATATATTAATCATCAATTATATAATTAACACAAAAATTAATTTGAAAAAGATATTTCTTACTATTTAATAAATAAAAAATTTAATAATAACTCGATTAAAAATTTCTAAATTTATCATAATTAAACCTAAAAAAGTTAAAGTCATAACATCAGTATATAATTATAATATAATACAAAGCAAAGACTACTAAAACTGAGGAAATACTAAGAATATGTTATAATCATTGTACACTTTCTTTCCATCAAAGAAAAAAAAATTTGGTGTATAATTGCTTTAAATAATATATA